>MDSZ01171457.1_pt1 | contig 11604 bp, 8 predicted proteins | sample 811201 | NCBI WGS metagenome assembly MDSZ01 (sample SAMN05326647, study PRJNA326480) | marine metagenome | isolation source: seawater | place: Indian Ocean: North | collected 2010 | reverse complement strand
TCTTACAATATCTCCTGCTGCAAATATACCATCTAAATTAGTTTGCATTGATTTTAAATCAATTTTTAAAGTTCCCCATTGTGAAACCACTAATTCTTTAGCGTCAAACAACTTGGGTAAATTTTCGGGATCAAAACCTAAAGATTTAATGACAAGATCTGCCTTTATCTGATATTCAGAACCCTTGTCAATTTCAGGTCTTCTTCTACCTGATGAGTCTGGTGCACCTAGTTTCATTTTATTTACTTCCACTGCTTCAACTATCTTTGTTCCAATGAAACTCTTTGGACTTGATAACCAAACAAATTCTACTCCCTCTTCAATTGCGTTTCCTACTTCTCTTGCTGATCCAGGCATATTTTCTCGATCACGCCTATATAAACATTTTACTGATTTAGCCTTTTGTCTAACCGATGTCCTCACACAGTCCATTGCTGTATCACCTCCTCCAATTACAACAACATTTTTTCCTTCAGCATTTAAAGTTCCATCATCAAATAATTTTACTTTATCACCCAATCCTTTTCTATTGGATGCAGTTAAAAAATCCATAGCTGGGAAAATATTTTGAAGTTTGTGGCCGGGTACGTCTATTTCTCTTGCTTTATAAACTCCTGTTGCAATAAGTATTGCATCATGTTTTTCTTTCAGCTCATATAAAGATTTGTCTTTTCCAACTTCAAAGTTCTGAACAAATTTTATACCGGTGTCTTTAAGTAACTTTGTTCTTCTTTCAACTACAAATTTTTCTAATTTGAAGTTAGGGATACCGTAAATTAACAAACCACCTGGTCTATCATATCTGTCATAAATAGTAATTTGATAGCCTGATTTTCGAAGCTCCTCAGCACAAGCCATCCCTGCAGGGCCAGCACCTATTATTCCAACTGATTGTTTTAATTCTCTTTTTACTTTGAAAGGTTTAACCCAACCCTTATCCCATGCTGTATCTGTAATATATTTTTCTATCGAGCCTATTGTAACTGTACCGTGGCCCGATTGTTCGATAACACAGTTACCTTCACATAGCCTATCTTGAGGGCAGATTCTTCCACATACCTCTGGCATATTATTTGTGCTTTGAGATACTTCATAGGCTTCTTTAAGACGGCCCTCTGCAGTTAATTTTAACCAATCTGGAATATTATTACTTAAAGGACAATGAATTTGACAAAAAGGAACTCCGCACTGAGAACATCTGCTTGATTGTTCTGTTGCTTTATTAGTTATGTATTCTTTATAAATCTCATTGAAATCACCTTTTCTTTTATTAGTATTTCTTTTTTCAGGTGTTTCCTGTTTAAGATCAACAAATTTGAGCATTTTTTTTGTCATAACACTGCTACTTAAGTTATTAATAAATATAATGGTAGTTTTTAAAGGTCAATATTAGTTACCTATATATTAAAAACCCTAAAAAACTTGTGTCTTTTTATGCATACCTGGTATGCATTGGATATTGCCAATAAAAAAACAACCTTTAATTATACTTTTTTGATGTGATTGAAATTTTCGTTTTATCTTTGATTCAGGGTATTACTGAATTTTTACCAATAAGTTCTTCATCTCATCTCATTATAATTTCTAAATATCTTAATTTTGATCAACAGAACTTTTCAATTGACGTAAGTTTACATATTGGCTCTTTTTTTGCTGTGCTATTTTATTTTAATAAAGACATCAAAAAATTTTTAAATGATAAAGTTATTTTTTTTAAAATTTTAATTTCTTCAATACCAGTAATGATAATAGGGTTTTTCCTAGTTGAAACTGGAATAATTGAAAAGATTAGAAACATAAAGATTATAGCCATTACTACTATTTTATTTGGAATTCTATTGTTTGTTAGTGATAAATTTAAATTAGAAAAAAATTTAGATAAGAATTTTACTTATAAATCTGCTCTTTTTATAGGGTTTTTTCAAATCTTATCTTTAATACCTGGCGTTAGTAGATCTGGAATAGCTATTACTGCTGCAAGATTTTTGAATTTTAAAAGAGTTGATGCAGGAAAAATTTCCTTTTTAATTTCTATACCTATTTTAGGCGCGGTTTCAATTTTTGGAATTAAAAATTTAATCTTCTCGAACAATCTTAGTTTTACGTATTTAAATTTATTATCAATTATTCTATCTTTTCTCTTTTCATTAATAACTATCAAATATTTCTTAAAATATATAAATAAATTTAACTTAAATATATTTGTTTATTACAGAATTTTATTAGGTCTGTTTCTTATATTTTTTGCTTACTTATAAAATAAAAGTAAAAAATAGAAGAATAATCAGAACTACTATAAAAAAGAAAACTACAGATTTTTGTAAAGATAAGTTTAATATTGATTTCATAAATCTATTTTATAAGTATTTTTACAAAATTCAATAAATTTGGTGCGCCTGCTAGGATTTGAACCCAGAACCTCTTGGTCCGTAGCCAAGTGCTCTATCCAGTTGAGCTACAGGCGCATAAAAGTTTTTTTAAAAATTTAATTCGTATAGATAAATTTGATTTTTAAATTCATCACTTATTAATTTCAAATTTAAATTTGTAATTTCATATTTTGAAATTATATATTTAGCTCCTAAAGATTGTGCTTCTTTAAAATTTAAATCTATTTCATTTTTATCACTTACAAAAGCGTAAACTCTATTTCCCCAATTATCATAATATTTTTTGTATTGAGCCTCTTTTTGTAATTCTTTTTCAATGATCTTTCTAAATTTAAACTTATAATCTAATGGGTAAACGTTATGATAACCATCAATTACATAAATTTTATTCATTACTGCAATCATAGGGTCATAACCAATTGTCATGGTTTTTTTGTTTGACACTATAGATTTTATCTTTTTGTAGTCATCATACAAATAATATTCTTTGAAAGTATAAATATTTCTATAATTTTCCTCTGATAAAACGAACTTTTTATATGTAGGAACTATTGAAGAATTAATTTGAAAAAAAAGTAAAATAATAAATAAAAATTTAGGAATATAAAAATTTTTAAAATAGCTCAAAAGTTTAATTAAAATTATTAAAAATATTAAAAAAATAATTGTTGTAATATATTCAAATTGAAATGTTTTAATAATACCGCTACTTTCATTTCTTATTTCTGTAAATAATTCAGTTCGTAAAAAGAATGGAATTAAATTTGTAACGATTATTAATAAAAATAATTGTAATGTTATTTTTTCTTTTATAATAAAAATCATTATTGATATGAATATAGTTAAAACTAGATAAGGCGAATGTTTAAATAAAGTCCAGTCATACGAAGGAATTTTAAATAACTCAATAAAATACAAAATTGAATTATTAAAAAAAGAATAATGCTCATAATTAAAATCTGTTCTTTGAATTACGCCATATTTTAATTGGCCATAGATTAAATTGAAATTTGATAAAATGATTGCAATAACAAACAAAGATAAAACTAAAATTAAATGTTTGAAAAAAATTTTTTCTTTTTTTGAATTTAAAATGTAAGTTATCATTGTTAATATTGGAATGGATGTTAGACATTTAACTATATCTGTGTTTACTCCAAAAATTATAATTAAAGAAATATGTTTTAGATTTATTTTTTCCTTGAATGAAATTAAATAAATAATGTAAGGCATAAAAGCAAAGCCAAATCCTTCAACTGTTCTTTCATTGATGCTAGCAAATAAAGCAGCGACTAAACCACAAACAAAAATATCTTTATTTACTTTTTTGGCTAAAAAAAAAAAAGAAAAATACGCAGTTATTTTTACTAATATATCTATTGTCAAATATGCGGTTTCAGGTGAAAAAAAATAATAAAAAAAAGTAAAAGGTTGGAATGCTCGTCTCAAAAACTCTATCTTAATTTCTTCATTTAAAAAAAGTTTAAGAGACTCAAAATTATCCTTGAAAGAGTTTGCAATTACAGTATTAAAAACAATTTCACTATCTAAAGTATCGTGATAAAAAAGTGTTACATTCCCAAATATTAGTAGTGGGATTATATAATTTAAAGATAATATTGTGATAAAAATAAAGTGTATTTTTTGACTATTTAAATTTTTTTCCATTAATTTATTATTTTAATTGTTTATATCTAAATTTTAATTATTATAAAATATGCATTTAAATCGAAGAAATTTCATAATTAATTTATCACTAATTGTTTTAATACCATTTTTTCTATTAGAAAAAAAACAAAGAAAAATAAAAATTGTAAATGGTTGGTTGTTAAAATCCGAGGATTTTGAGTGATACATGATCTTGAAAAGATTGATAACAATTTTTTAAACACTAATTACGATATTTGTATTGTTGGAGCTGGAGCGGCAGGTATTACACTGGCGAATAAATTATCTGATAAAGGCCTAAATGTAATTTTATGTGAAGCCGGAAGCGATGAATACAGTGAAGTTTCACAAAAAAATTATATTGGAAAAATAAAAGGTGATCCATATTTTGACTTAGATATTGCTAGATTAAGATACCTAGGTGGTACCACTAACCATTGGAATGGGATGTGTAGACCATTTGAAAAAATTGACTTTGAGCGAAATTACCTTGGAGAACAATTTGTTTGGCCTATAAAATATAGTGAGATTTATAAATACCAAAAAGAAGCATGTGAAATTTTAGAAATTAAAAACGATTTTTTAATAAATAATGAAAGCAACGAAATTGCTGAAAAAATAAATTTTAAATTTTCGCCTCCAGTAAGATTTAAAGATAAATATATTAATAAACTTAAAACCTCATCAAACGTAACACTAATTTTAAATGCGAATCTTACTGATGTACAAGGAACAGATGGTAAAATTTTAACTGCAATTTTTAAAAATTATAACAATAATCAAATTTCAATAAGTGCTAAAAAGTTTATTTTTGCTATGGGTGGTTTAGAAAATTCACGTTATTTACTTTGGTTTGCTGAAAAGTACAAATCTAAATATTTTGATACCAAATGCCCTATCGGCAAATATTGGATGGAACATCCTCATTTTACACTTGGTAGTGCACTTGTTAATAAAAAAGTAATTAATGCTGGATTTTTCTCAATAAATGAAAAATTTCAAAAAAAATTTAAAATTCTTAATTGTGGATTTCGAATTAATGAAATTTCTCATAAAGAAACAAATGAAAAAATAAAAGAAATTATGTGTATAGCTCCAAGACTTGGTATTTCGTTAGCTTCCTTATTCGATAAAAATTTGGTTTGTGGAGCAAGACTATTTGCAGCTTGGGAACAAGAACCAAATATTGCTAATGCTGTTAAATTAACCAGAGAAATTTCTCCATTAGGCATTCCTTCAATTGAATTAAATTGGAAAAAAACCGAGTTTGACAGGAAAACAATTAAACAATCTGTTAACTTATTTAATCAGTGGTTGTTAGATAAAGAACTAGGTAGATTACAATTGTTTAATTGGATGATTAAAAATGAGGATTATCCAGATTATGACGAATTAGCAGGATACCATCATATGGGAGGAACAAGAATGTCTAATTCAAGCGAATTTGGAGTTGTTGATAGCAATTGTAAAGTATATGGATCAAAAAATCTTTACATTGCTGGGTCGTCTATTTTTACTACTGGAGGGCATAATAATCCTACATTGCCAATAGTGCAGTTTACTTTGCGTCTAGCTGACCATTTATTTCAAACTAAAGATAATTTAAATTAGCAATAAATATGAAAACTATATCTACATATTTCATAAGTTTAAGACCACACCAATGGCTAAAAAATTTTTTAATTTTCGTGCCTTTTTTGGCAGCACATAATATTAATTCAGAAATAATTAAACTAGCTGTTATAATATTTTTTTCTTTTAGCTTAATGGCCTCTAGCGTATATATTTTTAATGACATAATCGACCTCAAAGCTGACCGAGCACACCCACTTAAAAAATATAGAGTTTTTGCTTCTGGTAAAATTTCTTTGAGTAATGGAAAAATTTTTGCTGTTTTGTTATTTTTGCTAAGTATAATTATAGCTATTAAGGTAAATAATTTGCTTATTATTATTTTGTTACTTTATTTTTTAATTTCCAATTTTTACTCTATGGTTTTAAAAAAAATTATCATTTTAGATATTTGTACTTTAGCAATTCTTTATACTTCTAGAATAATTACTGGTGGAATAGTTTTAGAAATAGATCTTTCAGTTTGGTTATTAGCATTTTCACTATTTTTTTTCTTCTCTCTCGCTGCAATTAAAAGACAAGCAGAATTGGTAGATTTAATTAAAAGAAAAAAATTAAAACCAGCAAATAGAGGCTATAAAACAACTGATTTACCGGTAATAAGTATATCAGCTCTTGGTGCAGGATATATTTCAGTTCTGATAATGGCTTTATATGTAAATTCTCCAGAAATTTCACAACTGTACTCTCAGCCTCAAGCTTTATGGGGTATTTGCATGGTTCTACTTTTTTGGTTAACAAAAATTAGCTTAATTACTCAACGTGGAGAGATGCATTACGATCCAATAATTTATGCCGTAAAAGATATTACGAGTCAAATTTGCTTTATCTTAATTTTATTTTTCATTTCAATAGGAATTTTATTTTGAAACTTTCTGGCTGGGGAAAATATCCAATAAAAAATACTGAGGTTTTAAAACCTAAAAATATAAAAGAGTTAATTGATACTTTGAATGGTGACCAATTGATTGCTCGAGGAAATGGAAGATCCTATGGAGATAGTTCAATTGGTATATCAAAAACTATTGATATGAAAAATTTTAATAAAATAATTTCTTTTAACAATAAAGAGGGTTATTTAATTGCTGAGTCCGGGGTTATTCTTCAAGACATTATAAAAAAAACTTTACCTAATGGTTGGTTTCCTTATGTTACTCCTGGTACTAAATTTGCCACTCTCGGAGGTATGATAGCAGCTGATGTTCATGGTAAAAATCATCATAAGGACGGAAACTTTTCTAATTTTGTAAAATGGATTGAATTAGTTAATTCGAAAGGAGAGTTGATAAGATGTTCAAAAAATGAAAATTCGGAAATTTTTGAATGGACAATGGGAGGAATGGGTTTAACTGGTATAATTTTAAAAGCAGCAATCAAATTACGTTCAATCAGCACTGGTTGGATCAAACAAAAGATAATAGCTACAAAAAACTTAGATGAAACTATTAATTTATTTGAGACTAATGAAAGTGCTACTTATTCAGTAGCCTGGGTTGATTGTTTTCAAAAAAAAGGAAAACACATTGGAAGATCAATTTTTACAATTGGCGAACATGCTTCATTAGAGGACCTGAGCAAAAATAAAAAAAAAGATCCATTTAAAGTTTCTAAAAAAATCAATTTTACTATGCCATTCCATCTACCATCTTGGTCGCTTAACAACTGGACTATTAAAATATTCAATTCTATTTACTATTGGTTGAATAAAAGAAAAAAAACTAATAATTTAATTGATTGGGACAGTTATTTTTACCCATTGGATAAAATATTAGAGTGGAATAAAATGTATGGCAGAAAAGGTTTTGCACAATATCAATGCGTTATACCTAAAGAAAACTCTAGAAATGGCCTGCTTGAGATATTGGAGACCATGTGTGAAACTAAAATAGGTTCTTTCTTAACAGTTTTAAAAAAATTTGGCCCTGAACAAGGTAAATTCTCTTTCCCATTGGACGGTTATACAATCGCCATGGATTTTCCTATAAATAATAAGACGCTTTCTTTGATGAACAGGCTAGACGAGATTACTTCTAAATATGGAGGCAGGATTTATTTAGCAAAAGACAGTAGGATGTCCAAAGAGACTTTATTCGAAACAGAAAAAAGATTAAAGAATTTTGATAATTTGAGAAAAAAATTTGATACAAAAAAAAAATTCGAGTCCTCACAATCTACTAGATTGGGAATATAGATAAATATGACTGATAAAATTCTTATTTTAGGTGCAAAAAGTGAAATCGCTATTGCGATAGCAAACAAATTAGCTAAAAACGGTAATTCATTACAACTAGCTGCAAGAAATGTAGAGGAACTTGAAGGGTTGAAAAAAGAATTACATTCAAAATATCAAGTCAACATCACGCTTCATGAATTTGATGCTTTAGATGTTTTAAATCATTCAAAATTTATAGAAAACCTTAAAGATTTACCAACTATAGCAATATCTACTATTGGACTTCTCGGAAATCAAAAAGAGAGTGAAAAAAACATTGGTAAAGCAATTAATGAAATTAGAACCAATTACGAAGGTCCGATTGCAATTTTTTTAGAGCTAGCAAATAAATTTGAAAAAAGAGGGTATGGAACTCTTGTTGGTTTCAGTTCAGTCGCAGGAGAACGTGGAAGATCTACAAATTATATTTATGGATCGGCAAAAGCTGGTTTTACAGAGTATCTTTCAGGATTGAGAAATCGTTTAGAAAATAAAGGTATTCATGTAATGACTGTAATACCAGGATATGTATCAACTAAAATGACAAAAATGATGAAATTGCCATCTTTCCTGACGGCAAAACCTGATGAAATTGCTAGCTATTTTGTAAAAGCTCTAAAAAAAAAGAAAAACATAATTTACTACCTTCCAGTATGGAGAATTATAATGATTATAATAAAGATTATACCTGAAGCAATTTTCAAAAAATTAAAGTTTTAAAAAAAAGTAATTAAATTTATTATCGTTGAAGAATTATTAGATTAATTTAGTATTAGCCAGATCTCATGCAAATAAATAAAAATCATTTAATTTTTCTAAATCTTTTAATATATATTTTACCTCTTAGTTTCATATTAGGTAATTTAGTATTAAATTTAAATTTAGCTTTTCTAATTATATATTCAATTGCATTATTTAGAATTGAAATTTTTAAATTGAAATTTAGTATTATTGATTACTTAACTTTGATTTTTTTTTCATATATTTTGCTTAATGGCATTTATAACAATTTTTTTAATCTTAATATTTCGTTTCTTAAAGAAAATAATATTGTATTGGTAAAGTCTATATCGTTTTTAAGATTTCTACTTTTATATTTTATTATAAAGTTTTTAATTTTAAAAAATATTGTAAATTTTAAATATCTTTTTTTAATTTTTGGTTTGATTTGTTTGTTTGTTAGCGTTGATGTCATTATACAATTTCAATTCGGAAAAGATTTATTTGGTTTTGAGGGAATGGGAAGAAGAATGCCTGGGCCATTTAATAATGAAGCTATAGCTGGAACATTTATTCAGAGATTTTTTGTTTTCCTGCCTTACTTCATATTAATTTATTTAAACAAAAATAAATTATCGAATAAATTTTTTTTATTTTTGGTAATTGTCGTTGGTTTAATAGGTGCTGTTTTAGCAGGCAATAGAATGCCTTTTGCGATGATATTATTTACAATTGGATTTCTCCTGATACTAGAAAAAGATTTAAGAAAGATTTTATTATCTATAATCCTAATAGCTGCATTTTCAATTCCATATTTAACAAAAAATCCAACTGAAATGAGACACCATTATAAAAATTTTTTAAAAGACTCTAATGAAATAATAATCTACACGAAATCCAAAATTTTAAATGAAAAAATTGAAATTTCCAATATTCATTTGAAAGAGATTGAGTCTGGAATATTCACCTGGCAAGAGAGTAAATTATTTGGTGGAGGAATAAAATCTTTTAAATGGGTATGTGAAAATATTGATAGAACAAAAATGCTTCATCTTGTATCAAAAAAAGGAAGGGTAAACTGCAACAATCATCCCCATAATTACTACATTCAACTAGCTGCTGAACTTGGAATTATCGGTCTTTTAACTTTTATAGTTTTATCAGCAATAATTATTATAAAATTTTTTTCAAGTTTATATCAAGCAAAACAAAATCATAAATTAAATAAATTATTACTTGTTTTTTTCATAGTTTTTTTAAATGAAATTTTCCCTTTTAGAACCTCTGGTAGTTTTTTTACCACAACTAACGCTTTCTCTATATTTTTTATTTTACCTTTTGTTTCTGGTTTAATAAAATTAAATGAAGATATTAATGAAAAATAAAATTTATATAACCAGTGCATGTAGAACAGCAGTAGGTTCTTTGGGCAAATCTCTTAAATCAATACCATCACATATGCTTGGTTCTGAAGTGATAAAAAGTTCTGTTAAGCGGACAAAAATAAATTACGAACAAATTGATGAAGTTATTCTAGGCCAGGTACTCACTGGTGGAAGTGGTCAAAATCCAGCTAGACAAGCATCTATAAATTCAGGTGTACCAAAAGAAAAACCAGCCTACCTGGTTAATCAAGTATGTGGATCTGGTCTTAGATCAGTAGTTTCTGGTTATCAAAGTATTAAAAGTAGTGATGCTAAGATTGTTGTTGCTGGTGGACAAGAAAATATGTCCTTAGCACCTCACGCAATTTTTTTAAGAGAAGGAAAAAAATTAGGGGATGCTGAAATTGTAGACACAATGATTAAGGATGGTCTTTGGGATGCTTTTCACGGATACCACATGGGCATCACAGCTGAAAACGTTGCTGAAAAATTTCAAATTACAAGGAATGAGCAAGATAAATTTGCATTAAAATCACAAGAAAAAGCACTCAATGCACAAAAAAAAGGTAAATTTAAAGATGAAATAATTGATTACAAAATTAAATCAAAAGAAGCAGAAATAATTTTTAATAAAGATGAACATCCAAGAGAAGGTATAAATATAGATGCCCTTACTAGATTAAAACCTGTTTTTAAAAAAAATGGTACAGTAACTGCTGGTAACGCATCTGGGATAAATGATGGAGCAGCAGCAGTAACTTTAATGTCAAGTCAAGAGGCTGAGAAAAGAAATATTGAAAAATTAGTTTCTATTAAATCATGGGCAAGCTGTGGGGTTGATCCAGCTTTGATGGGAACAGGGCCAATTCCATCTTCTAAAAAAGCTTTAGATTTAGCTGGTTGGAATGTCAAGGAGGTTGATTTATTTGAAATTAATGAAGCATTTGCTGCTCAGAGTTTAGCGGTATTAAAAACACTTTCAATACCCGAAGAAAAAGTAAACGTTAATGGTGGTGCAATAGCATTAGGTCATCCCATTGGTGCATCAGGAACTAGAATACTTGTCACACTGATTCATGAAATGATTAAACGCGATGCAAAAAAAGGTCTAGCAACTCTTTGTATCGGCGGTGGTATGGGTATTGCAATGTGTATCGAAAGATAAATTATTTCTAAATGGAACTTCCTGTTGTCAATCACCCTGATTATGTAGCTAAAATTAACGACGATAATAAATTTCCTATTCAAAAATTTGGTGCTTTAGCTGATCATTTAATTGAAAAATGTGTGGTAAAAAAATTTCATATTCCTAAAGAATGTTCTATTTCAACTATGAAATCATCTCACTCTTTAGAATATATAAATCATATTAAAAATAAGACTTTAGATAAAAATCTTCAAAAAAAAATTGGATTTCCAATTAATGATAGTGTTGCAAGACGATCTTTTGTTGCGACCGGTGGAACTGTTCTTGCTAGTAAACTTGCATTGGACTCAAAATTAGCATGCAATACAGCAGGTGGTAGTCATCATGCTACATTCGATTGTGGTGCTGGTTATTGTGTTTTTAATGATGTTGCTGTAGCAGCAAATTATT
>MDSZ01001474.1_pt1 | contig 11604 bp, 9 predicted proteins | sample 811201 | NCBI WGS metagenome assembly MDSZ01 (sample SAMN05326647, study PRJNA326480) | marine metagenome | isolation source: seawater | place: Indian Ocean: North | collected 2010 | reverse complement strand
TCTTCTTTAGTTTTTAAAACATATCCATTAGATATTTTGTTAATATAAAATACATTATCTTTTTTCATGTATTTTTCATTTAATTCTTTAACAACTTTATCTAATTGAAATAATGGATCTGCAATACACTCTTTTGCCATCTCATCAGTTAGCGGTGAATTTGAAGCAAATAACAATGCCTCTATAATTTTATGATAATTATCCATTGTTATTTTTTAATAATTGAAATTTTTGCAAAGACATCATTTTGAACAATCTTAATTGAATTATTTTTCATTAAATCTAAAAGTGCCAAAAAAATAACAACCTGTTCAATTTTTGAACTAATATTTTTAATTATTTCAGAAAAAATAATTTCTTTTTTTTTATTTAAAGTTGACATAATTTCAATTGATTTTTCATTAATTGTAAATTGTTCAATTTCAGTTTGATATAAATCAATCTCAGATGATTTATTGATGATATTATTAAAAATCATTACTAAATCAAAAACCGAATAATCTTTATAATAACTAGATAAATCTAACAGTTCGTCATCTAGTTTTTCATCAATGCCTTTTTCATACTTCAATGATGACATCTCTAAAATTTCTTTCATCTCTTCAGATGCATATTTATACTTTTTATATTCAACTAATCTATCAATAAGCTCTTGACGCGGATCTTCAATCTCTTCATCTAATTCTTTTTCATATCTAGGAAGTAACATTCTAGACTTGATTTTCATAAGCATAGATGCCATTAAAATAAATTCACCTGCTATTTCTATATTCAAATCCTTCATCATATTAATATAATTTAAATACTCTTTTGTAATATGATTAATAGATATATCATACATATTTATTTTATCTCTTTGAATGAAATACAATAATAGATCTAATGGTCCTTGAAAATTATCAATTTTAATAGTATAATCCATTTATCTAATTTGCGGAAAACCAATTTTCCTATATACCTTTTGTATTGTTTTTCTAGCTCTATATCTAGCACTATCTGAGCCTTCTTTCAATATACTCTCTAAAAATCCTTTTTCATTCATTAAAGACTGATATTTTTCCTGAATTGGCTTTAATGACTCTATGATAACCCCTGATAATCCTTCCTTAAATTCTTTATACCCTTTATTCAAAAATCGCAATTCAATAGCATTTATTTCATCTCCAGATAATAAAGAATAAATATTAATTAAATTTTTAAGACCTTCTCCTCCATTCTTATAATCAACCCTACTTCCCGAATCTGTAACTGATCGTTTGATTTTTTTTATAATAGTTTGTTCATCATCAAGGAGTCCAATATAATTATTAACATTCACATCTGATTTTGACATCTTGCTTTCAGGGCTTTGAAGGCTCATTATTCTAGCCCCATGTTTAGGTATAAAGGGTTCAGGGACCTTAAAGGTGGGAGAATATTCATTATTAAATCTTTCAGCTATATTTCTAGCAAGCTCAAGATGCTGTTTTTGATCAGCTCCTACCGGAACTAAATCTGCCTGATATAATAATATATCAGATGCCATTAAAATAGGATATGTAAATAATCCAGCATTAATATTTGCATTATGTTTTTTTGATTTATCCTTAAACTGAGTCATACGATTAAGCTCACCCATATATGTATAACAGTTTAATACCCATGCTAGTTCAGCGTGTGCTGAAACGTGAGACTGTATAAAAATACTACTTAATTTCGGATCAATACCACAGGCTATAAATTGAGCAGCAAATGATAAACAACGCTTTCTAAGCTCAGCAGGATTCTGCCTAACTGTTATAGCATGCATATCTACTACAACAAAGATAGAATCATAATCTGGCTGAAGTTCTACCCAATTCTTAATAGCACCCAAGTAGTTTCCTATACATAATTCTCCAGAAGGCTGAATACCTGATAAAATGACCTTTTTATTATCTTTATTATCTATCATAATTATTCCTGTTTTCTATTAATCTTTCTATTGAAAATAGCTTTGTACTTACCTTTGAATCTTTATTTAATATCAATCTATTCACTACTTCATCAACTGATTCAATGAGAATACTTCCTGATGAATGAATCATTCTTTTATCATCAATCATAATACCTACGTGATTGATCACATTATTTATATAAAAATACATTAAGTCTGCTTTCTTTACACTGCAAATATCTATTTCATCTATTAGATTGTTTTTTATTTGTAAAGAGGTATCTCTTTCAAAATTAATACCAAAATACTTTAGTATAGATTGTACAAAACCAGAGCAATCAAAACCATAAGCAGAACTCCCTCCCCATAGATATGGAACACCTAAAAACATCTTCGATTTTTCAATAATTTTTTCACGAATTTCGAGCTCACCACTAATGCCAGATTCATCTATAATAAATCCTATTTTATTATTTGGTAAATATATTTCCAAACAATCCCTTATCTTAGATTTTATCGGCACATTTGAACCAAATAATAATTGATTTATGATCTCTTTTTTATGTTGATTCTTATATATATCCAACAACTTGACTGGCACACTATAATATTTATCATATATATTTTTATCTTCTTGCGAAATATAAAATTTATGAATCCAGCCAGTATAGCCATCCCACTGTTTTATCATATACCAATTATCTTTAGACTCAATTAATTCAACAGAATCCCACATCAATCCTTGAGCAATTAACTCAGATTTAAACGAAGGCTGCTTATAAACATTAGCATAACTAGTCTTAATGATCAAGGCTAGACAGTTATTTTAAGGAACTTTCGTTTCCCTACCTTTAAAATACATTCTTTAGGATCAACCTGATGATGAATATCATCAACCCTAATATCATCAATCTTTACTCCACCCTGCTTAATTAATCTTTTTGCTTCACCATTACTGGCTGCCATTTTATTCTCTACCATTAACATCATCAATTTTTTCTGCTCATCTATTTTAATCTCTGGTATATTATCTGGAACAGACTTTTTAATAAATAATTTATCAAAATTTGTTTCAGCATCTATTGCTGCTTTATTATCATAGTATAACTCAACTATACTTCTTGCAAGCCTACGCTTAATATCTCTTGGATTAGAAATATTATTTTCTAAATCATTCTTAATTAAATCAAGTTCATCATTGCTTATATCAGTTGCAAACTCAAAGTATCTTGAGATCAATGCATCTGGAATTGAGAGTGTCTTACCATACATATCATTTGCAGGTTCAGTAATACCAATATAATTATCATATGATTTTGACATCTTCTCAATACCATCAGTTCCTTCCAATAAAGGTGTAGTGATAATCACCTGTTGTGTTTGTTTATAAACCTTCTGAAGCTCTCTTCCTACAAGCAAATTGAATTTCTGGTCAGTACCACCAAGCTCTACATCTGCATTCAGTACAACCGAATCATAACCCTGAGCAAGTGGATACAAAAACTCATGAATGGAGATAGGCTTACCTGATTGATATCTCTTTGTAAAATCATCTCTTTCTAGTATCTGAGCCACTGTATAGTGTGATGTCAATTTTATCACATCATTAAAATTCATTTTTCCAAGCCACTCAGAGTTATATACAACATTAAGCTTATCAGAATCTAAAATTGAACTTGCCTGATCTATATAGCTTTGTGCATTCTCTTTGGTTTCTTTAATTGTAAGCTGTGGCCTTGTTTTATTTCTACCCGTAGGATCACCTATCATAGCTGTAAAATCACCTATCAAAAGAATAGCTGCGTGTCCTAGATCCTGAAACTGTTTTAATTTATTTAGCACAACACCATGCCCAATATGTAAATCTGGCCTACTTGGATCGCATCCTAGCTTAATATTTAAAGGCTTAGATTTCTCTTCAGCCTTTTCAAGTTTTTTTACTAGTTCCTCTTCAGGAATTATTTCTTGCACACCTCTTCTAAGGATGTCCATCTGTTCATTAATACTTGCAAAATTCATAGTTTGATTTTCTTATTTTTAAATGTTCGATCTGCCTGCCTCAGCATATCTTTTTTCATTATATCCTGACGCTTATCCCACAATCGTTTACCTTTTGCAGTAGCAAATTGTAACTTAACTCTACCCCCCTTAAAATACAGCTTAAGAGGAATTAATGTCATCCCTTTTTCCTGAATAGATCGTGAAATTTTATTTAATTCTTTTTTATGTAAAAGTAGTTTCCTAAATCTTGATGGCTCATGGCTTGAGTATCCGGTATGAGAATACTCGCTGATATGCATACCAATTGTAAATAGCTCATTTTTTATAAACTTAACATAGCTTTCTTTAATTGTAACATTTGATTCACGAAGAGCTTTTACCTCACTTCCAACCAAGACTATACCTGCCTCATACTTATCAATAATATGATATTCATAATTTGCTTTTCGATTGGTCGATATAATTTTTAAAGACATATAAATAATATATTATATTTTTTACTAAATCAATACTAATTATAAATTTAATAACTTATACTTAAATTCATTATAGTTATTACCTATTTTATCGTAAGCATCAATATTTGAGGAAATATCTAATTTTATATCTATATTTAAAATATTTTCTACTGATTCAGAAAACTTGATAGGATCTGCTGTCTCTAATACTACTGCATAAGAATCATCCTTTGTCTGTTTTCGATACTCACCAAGAGCATTAAAACCTACTGCACCATGTGGCTCAAGAATGATGCTTTTTTGTTGATATACATTCTGCATAGTTTTAATAGTTTCTTTATCAGTTATAGACACTGAAAATATATTTTGTTTCATTTGGTTAATATCAGGCATTTTATGAACCGTTCCATCCTTATCAAGACATCCACCATAAAACTCAAAATATCTTGCCAGATTACTTGGGTTTCCAACATTCATAGCATTAGATAGGCAAGATCTAGATGGTGAAATTTTATGATACTGCCCTGCATCTAAGAATCTTGGGAATTCATCATTTTCATTTACAGCTATAATTATTGCTTTTACTGGCAAGCCCATTCTTCTAGCGATTTCACATCCAAGAGAATTGCCAAAATTACCAGATGGTACTGAGAATATTATTGGAGAAAAGTCCTTACTGCATTGCAAAAATGAATAAAAATAATAAACAATCTGCGGTAATATTCTACCAATATTTATTGAATTGGCTGATGTTAACTTTATATGCTCTAGATCAGAATCATTAAAGGCTTCCTTAACCATCTTCTGGCAATCATCAAATTTACCATCAACCTCTATCGTTTTAATATTTTTACCCAGACTGTTCATCTGATATTTCTGAAAGTTTGTAACCTCATTCTTTGGATAAAGTATTACCACATCTATTCCTTCCAAACCCCTAAAAGAACTACCAATTGCACTTCCTGTATCTCCAGATGTTGCTACAATTATCATCATACGATTATCATTTTTTTTCAAAACCTGCATTGCCCTTGCCATAAACCTTGCTGCAAAATCCTTAAAGGATAATGTAGGCCCTTTATCTAGTCTGACAATTGATGTATTGTCGTCAAATCTTTCAAATGGAATTTCAAAATTGTAAGCATCCTGAATAATATCTTTAAGGTCTTTATCATTAATTTCATTTTTTAAAAATTTATTCAATACTGCAAATGCAATATCTGAATAACTAACATCCTTCAAAGCCTTAATCTCATCAAAGGAAAACTTTGGGATATTATTAGGTACAAACAATCCATTATCTGGAGCAATACCGCTAAACAATGCAGTCTCAAATGAGACGTTATCACTATAAGAACTTATAAATTTATTTGTGCTATGATATAAAGTCATTTCTAGTCTTTATTCCACTCAGAGCAGATTAAATCTTTATAATCACAATACCTGCAATGATAGCCTTTTACTGGATTAAAATCTTTTGATAGTATTCTAGAAGCAATTGATTCAATTTCTTCTCTAAACTCCTCAAGTTGATCGTTAGAATATTGGATAGAAACCTCTGGTTCATCAAATCTTAAAAAAAGATAAATCAACTTTTCAGGCAAACTCCCAAGCTGCCTTCCATCATTGTTTTTAAGATCTGAAAGTTTCACATACATTGCATATATAGCAAGCTGAACTGATTTCAAGGCCTCTTTTTCTGTCATCTTCTTCTTACTAGTTTTATAGTCTACAACCCTTACTCCATTATCTTTTGTAACATCTATGCGATCACATCGACCTTTTATAGTGCAGTTTGATAATTCAAATGAGAAATCATCCTCAGTTGAAAATACATTATCATCTTTATCTTTTATATAATTATAATATTTTGTAATCATATCCTTCGCATCTTCTAGATATTGTTTTTCTTCCACTTCAAATTCATATCCATAGCTATCCCAATTTTTATCTAATAGTTCCATAAGATCATCAAGGGTGCTTTTCTTTTCTGAATGGAACAACTCAAGAACATTATGAATAGTATTCCCAAGACTAAAGAATGGTTTTCTACTTTTCCCCTCAATTCTATCAATACTCTGATACTTAAATTTTAAGGGACATTCCTTATAGGTCTCAATACTAGATGATGACAATACAGGCTTCGATAGAACGCTTGGCGCATCTAGTTCAATCCGAGAAAACTCATCAGACTCAATTAAGCCCTTTTCAAGCTTTGACAATACCTCAATATCATCAATGGATTTACGAGCGTCTGCAAAGTTTTCATTAATTAAATTCTTATATAATCTTTTAAAGATAATATCTTTCTTATTTTTATCTGAGTTTTCTTTGGCTTCGATTAGAATATCCTCCTTATGATATAATTTAACATCAATTTCTGATAAAAATTTTGATCTTCTTTTATCTGTTGTAAATAGATATAGATTATTTTTTGCTCTTGTTATGGCCACATAAAACAAGCGTCTCTCTTCTTCAATATGCAACAATTTATCATCTTGAGAAAATGAACCCCATTTTTTCCAATTATTAGGTAATGAATCAACAGTTTTTGCTTTTTTATAATTCATTGGAAATGATCCAGATGATAAAAAAGGTAAAAAGACTGTATCAAATTCCTTCCCCTTTGCATTATGAGCTGTCATCAATTGTACAGATGCAATGGATAAATCATCTCCCGATTCAAGATAAAGTGCATTTACATCATAATTAATATTTATATATGAACACAAATCATTCAAGCTCCCAGTATTGTAGATATTTATATATGATTTTACAAATGATCTGAATTGATTAATAGACTTTACAACCAAATCATCACTTGTTCTATACAGATTGGAAAAACAAAGAACTTCCCATATAAATTCCTGTGCAGATTTATATCTAACCTTCTTTTTAAAATCATTTATTTTTAAACAAAATTCTTTTATATCTTCCTGATCAATTTGATCATTCACAGCATCCAAAAGTGAACCTTGGCGATTGTATACTAAATCAGATGATAACAAACTAGCTCTCTTATTACCAAATCTATTGCCAATAATCCTGATCAAGCTTTGATACTCAATGTCAGATTCAAGAATTAAATTAATCCAACTCACTATATTCTTAATAACAGGTTTTTCAAAGAGCTTATCATTACTATAATTTACCGGAATTCCCCTCGTAGTTAGATATGACCTCAGGCTTTCACATTGAGAATGCGACCTGCATAATATAGCGATACTACCTAAACCTCTTTGATTATTGATATACCAATAGATTTTATCAGATATAAAACCCATCTGAGACTCTTTATCTCCTATATACAAAGTTGGCATTTCATCGCCTTCTATATTGGAAAATAATTTCCCCTTATCAATACGATTAGAATTTTTTGATATCAAACTATTTCCAATATCTAAAATAGGCTGCCTAGATCTATAATTCTCCATTAAGGCGATCTCTTTATAGTTATTTACATTTTGATATTTATTTTTAAAATCATAAATATTATAAATATTTGCACCTCTGAATGAATAGATTGACTGATCATCATCTCCTACAACAGTAATGCTATTGTATGGACTAGCAATCTTAGCTATGATTTTCGACAAAGCATAGTTATTATCTTGAAACTCATCTATAACTATATGCCTATATCTTTTTCTAAGCTTTTGAAGTACCTGCTTATTATTATTAACTAAATTCCAAAGATTTAAAATCATATCTCCAAAATCCAATTGATTAATATTTCGCTTCCAATCCTGAAACAATGGATATATGTTAATAATATCTTTTAATTGATTATAATATTCTACTGCGTCTTCATTTTCTAAATCTAATGTTTTTTCTAAATTAGATAACTGCCGAACCAGCTCATCATATGACACCAAATCATCTCTAACTCTATCAAAAAAACTCTTCATAGATTTTATAGCTTCAATAGGATCTCTTTTAAATATAACTGACAAAAGGTTGACTGTATCAATATGCTTACGAATAAGAAAATAAATATCAGAATCTGTAATTAGCTCAGGCTCATTTGAATAACCAAGTTCTCTGTAAAATTCCATTGAAACAAGCTTGGCAAAGGCGTGATAATTATATGATTGAAGGCTATCTATTTCACTACCAACGATATTAGATAAGCGTTCCTTGAAATTCTCAGCAGCCTTAACAGTATATGTTAAAACAAGTATCTCCTGAGGTTTAATATTCTTCTTTGAAATTAACTCAGCAATGCGTGCAACTATTGTTGTCGTCTTTCCAGTACCTGCACCTGCCAAAATAAGTAATGGAGAAGGATCATGCTTTATGGCTGATAGTTGTTCAGAATTATAATTAATCATTTTCGTTTAATGTCTTGATAATTTTCAATACAACCTGCTTTGAAAAGCTTGTTCTTTCTTGAATTGTTTGCAAAGAAGACTTTTTTAGCTCATCTAGAGATGAGAAATGTTTCCACAATAAATCTCGTCTTTTAGGACCAATCCCTGGGATATCATCTAATAAAGATTTGGTCATTGCCTTTGATCTCAATGCTTTATGAAATGTAAGTGCAAAACGGTGCGCTTCATCTCTGATTGTTCTAAGCAAAAATAATCCTGGAGATTTTTTAGATATATTCTGAGGCTCACTAAAGCCAGGAATAAATACGTCTTCAAGTCTTTTAGCTAAACCTATAACAGTAATATAATTAAGTCCTAATTTATTCAACGAACGAGTAGCAGCATTCAATTGGCCCTTACCACCATCTATTAAAATAAGATCCGGCAATTGACCTTTTTCATTAATCATACGATTATACCTTCTATAGACGACCTCAGAGATTGATTTGAAGTCATCCACCCCCTTAACAGTTTTAATTTTATATTTTCTATATTCTTTCTTTCGTGGCTTGCCATCTATAAAGCATACCATAGAAGCAACAGAGTTAGAGCCCTGAATATTAGAAATATCAAATGCCTCTATCCTTATAGGAGGAATAGCCATATTTAAATCATTTTTTAATATTTCAATATTTTTTGAAACCCTTTCTCTTATTTTGATTTTCTTTAAATTTTCTTTACCTAAAATTAATTTTGCATTCTTAACTGCAATATCAATTAGTGATTTTTTTTCACCAATTTTAGGTACAATGATCTTAGTTTTTTTAGCAGAAAAATCATATAACCATTCTTCATATTCTTTAACATTTTTAAGGGGTAACATTATTAAAATCTCATTTGGAATATCCTTAGTTGAATTATAATATTGAATAAAATACTCTGAAAAAATTGCATCTATTCTCTCACCCTGTACAATGGATAATTTAAAATGCTCTTTGCCTACTAAAAGACCATTTCTAATCCTAAGAACTATACCAATACCCATTGTATTTCCAATTGCAACAGCCAGAACATCACGATCCTTAAAATCATTGATGATTTTTTTCTGTTTTTTTGTAAAGGCATCAATTGCCCTTAATTGATCTCTGTATTTAGCAGCCAGCTCAAATTTCAGATCATTACTAGACTCAATCATCATATTATTAATATAGTCTTTAACATCTCTATTTTTACCCTTTAAGAACTTTCTAATTTGAGATATCATATGATTATAACTTTGTTCTGATTCTAAGCCCTCACATGGCCCATTACATTTATTAATATGATAGTCTAAGCATATACTTATTTTTTTATGTTTTATACTATCATCATCAATATAATAAGAACAGGTTCTAAGTTGAAAAATTTTATGAATTACCTTCATAGTTTTCCTGAGATAATTCACATCAGAAAATGGACCAAAATAGATATGCTTATCTTTAACTAATTTATTTTTTCTAATAATAATTACTCTTGGATATGGCTCATTTGTAATTTGTATATATGGAAATGTTTTATCATCTTTAAGTAAAACATTATATCTAGGTCTATTTTCTTTTATTAAATTCGCTTCCGTTAGAATAGCTTCAACCTCACTTCTAACAACAAGCCAATCAATCGTATCTATCTTTGGAACCATCAACCTATTCTTACCGATGGATTTTGAGCTTTTATTAAAATATGATCGTACTCTATTTCGTAGTATTTTAGCTTTGCCAATATATAAAATGGAATTATCAATATCTTTAAATATATAAACTCCAGGTTCTTTTGGAATTTTAGATAATTGATTTTTTGTTATGGGCATTTAATTTGCCTAGATCATTGAGGACGCTGACACAATTCAAATAGTATTCCACCTGTAGATCTTGGATGAATAAATGCAATCATACATCCTTCAGCACCTAAACGTGGGTTCTGGTTAATAAATTCAATTCCATTATCACTCAATTCTTTAATTGCATTTTTAAGATTATCAACACAAAGTGCTATATGGTGAACTCCATTGCCTTTTCTTTCTATATATCTTTTGATTGTAGATTCTTTTGAAGTTGAATTTAGCAACTCAATTTTTGCATCATTTGTTTTATAAATGTTTGTCATCACCATTTGATCTTTTACATTTTCTCTAGTAGAAAAATCAATCCCAGGCAATAATTCTAAAAATGATTTAATTTTTTTATTATCGTCAAGAGCTATACCTATATGTTCAACACCTAATACTTTAAATGTTTTAGATACTATCATTTTAATGGGCTCGCTTCCAATTCATACTCTGAAGCATCCGTAATCTTAACATCTAAAAACTCTCCAATAGGATGATGTCCATCAATAATAACAGTATTATCAACCTCTGGAGAATCTCTATATGTTCGTCCAACTGATGAATATTCATCTAAGTGCTTATCAATAATAACTCTTTCATTATTACCAATTAATTTTTTATTCTTGTCTAAGTTTATATCTTGTTGAAGCAACATTATAGCATCCATTCTATCATATTTTACCTGCTGTGGAATATCATCTTTAAAAGCATCAAAACCATATGTTCCTTCTTCATTTGAATATGTAAAAACTCCCAATCTATCAAATTGCATTTCTTCAACAAAATCATACAACTTTTGAAACTCTTTATCTGTTTCACCTGGATGACCTACAATTATAGAAGTTCTAATAGCAATTTCTGGGTTTATATTTCTAAGTTTATCAATTTTATTTCTAATACCATCAGTCTTAAGACCTCGCCTCATTATTTTCAACATATTATCTGATCCATGCTGCACAGGCATATCAATATAAGGCAACAACTTTTCTAAATCTTTAAATCTTTCAATCATATGTCTATGCAAATGAGCTGGATGGGCATAATGCAACCTTGCCC
>MDSZ01188302.1_pt1 | contig 11605 bp, 9 predicted proteins | sample 811201 | NCBI WGS metagenome assembly MDSZ01 (sample SAMN05326647, study PRJNA326480) | marine metagenome | isolation source: seawater | place: Indian Ocean: North | collected 2010 | reverse complement strand
CTTTTATTCAAAATTTTATTAACTTTAATTTAAGCAAAATGTACTTTTAAGTAGAATTTATTATTGATGATATTCAAATTATTATTTTTTTCTTTTTATTAATTAGGACCTTTTTATCGAACAAATTGTCAATTGATTTATTATGGCTTATACATAAAATAGTTTTGTATTTATAAAAATTTATTAATTTACTCAATATCCTATGCTCAGACTCTTTATCAAGAGCAGAAGTTGCTTCATCCAACAAAATCAAATCTTTTTTCATATACAATGCACGAGCTAATGCAACTCTTTGCTTTTGACCCCCACTTAAAATTTTGCCCCCATCTCCAACTTTATATTGATTTATATAATCAAATTTGCATATACTTCTTAAACCACAAATATCAAAAATTAATCTTATCTCTTCCATGTCAATCTTATCTTGAAAAAACAAAATATTATCTAGAATCGTCCCATCACTTAGATAACTTTCTTGAGGAATATAACTTGTTAATTTAGTAGGGACAATATTAAGTATTTCTATTTTTTTATTCTCTCTCTCCAATATACAATCCAAAAAAATATCTTTACATTTCTCTAACCCTAAAATAGATTCAAATAACATAGTTTTCCCAGAGCCGGATTTACCTGAAATCAATATTTTATTTCCTTTTTTTACTAAAAGTTTATTTCCTAAATCTTGATTATCAATTTGATCCCACATAATTTCAAGAGCAGCAAATTTATAGCATATATTTGTCTCATCATAAAAATTACGATTTTCAAGTGCTTGTTTAGAAATTATCGCTGCATCTTGTGAATTATTCCTTATCAAGGTAATTGAAGAAAATATTACCTGTAAATAAGTGATTATTTTTTGTCCACTAATTGCTAGAACGCCTATAGCTGAGATGGTATTAGAATCTTCTTTCAAAAAATAAACTCCACTGGATAAGATCACCACTAGTGCAATACTTTCTACCCAAGATTTTGGGATCATAGAGATTGTATCTCCAAAAGCTTCTGCCCTTCTAAGTTTTTTTGTATTTTGAATGAATCTTTTTACGGCCTTATTTGATATTCCTGAGGTTAGGATCTCTTTTTTAAAATTTAAAATTTCATTAGTTATGTTTATACGATTGAATTTGCCATTAGCAATTACCTTAGAATTTTTTCTTATTTTTTCTTTTACAGACAAAGTAATTAAGAAATATGTAAAAGTTAAAGAAGTGGAAACATATAAAATAAGAAAAGGATGAGAAAAGGCATTTATTAAAATAATTAAAAAAATGCTTATTGATGCACTAATAATAAGCATACCCCTGATAAGAGAATCTTTAGTCTGATCAATTCTCCCAGTAAGCGAAGCATTTAATTCAGATTTCCAGTCTGGAGAAAATCTTTGATTAACTCTACTTAAATCTGCTGATAAAATGATATATTCAATTTTGGTAGTAACCTTATAACCAAAGTTATTTAATAAATGTAGTGAGAATGTTTTAAGAATTGAGAAAGAAAGCAATAAAATTACCATCAATTGAAACTTCAAAGACAAACTTTGATTTGTAAAAAAATTAAATATGGGTAGTATGCTGGTTGATTCATCTGCATTATTAAAACTTCCTATTACAGGAGCAATTGATGCAATACTTAAAGTCTCAACAAAAGATGTGAAAAGTAATAAGAAGAATATGCTAAATCCAAATAACTTTAATTTCTTATCTAGTAAAGAATAAATTGAGCAAAGTATATCAAATGTGTTCATTACAGCTTTAAAGCATAATTCATTAATAACATAGATTAAATTAATATGGGTTATTTGATTACATAGCACTAAAAAAGTTAATTAATTAATAGTTAGAATTTAAGAAAATGTTTTTAAGTAATGATTTATATTACTTAATAAAAAGACTTATACCAATTAACGAAATTTTTTATTCCATCTTCAATAGAGGTATTAGGTTTAAAGTTTATTAAATTTTCCAACTCTGAATTATCTGATGAAGTTTCTATGACATCCCCAGGTTGTACTTCTAGAAATTTAATTATTGCTTTCTTATCAAGTTCCTTTTCTAAAATATTTATATAATTCATTAATTTTATTGGAGATGAATTACCAATATTAAAAATTCTATATGGAGCCCAACTTCTATTTGGATAAAGATTTATTTTTTTAAATTTTTCATTATTTTCAGGAATTTTATTTAATAAATGAATTATAGATTCTGTTATATCATCTATATAGGTAAAGTCTCTTATCATATTTCCATTATTGAATACAGTTATTTCTTTATTATCTAGAATTGACTTAGTAAAAAGGAACAGAGACATATCCGGTCTACCCCAGGGACCATAAACAGTAAAAAAACGCAACCCTGTAGTTGGTAAATTATATAAATGACTATAACAATGAGCGACTAATTCATTTGATCTTTTTGTGGCTGCATACAAACTAACAGGATGAGCTACAGAATGCTTTTCTGAAAAAGGTTTTAAAAGATTACCACCATAAACAGAGCTGCTACTTGCATATATAAGATGTTTTACTTTTTGTACTTTGCAATTTTCAATTAAATTAGAAAAACCTACCAAATTAGATTGTATATAGGCACTTGGATTTTCGACTGAATATCTAACCCCTGCTTGTGCCGCCATATTTAATACAAAATCAGGATTATATTTTTCAAAAACATTATCTAAAGAATTCTTATCACATAAATCTATTTTTTCAAAAACATATTCAAAGTTGTGCTTTTTAACTTCTTCTTCAACTTTATTTAAACGAGCTAATTTGAGATTTATATCGTAATAATCATTTAAATTATCTATTGCTATAACTTTATATCCTTCATTTAATAATTTATTGACTAAGTGGAATCCTATAAAGCCTGCAGCACCAGTAACTAAAACAACCATAAATAATGTATAAAAAAAGGTTTATAATTTTTTTAAATCCTAATATGATTTAAATGAGTAATCGCGATTAAATTAATCTTTACCAACTTTATCCTTGGCTTGAATTTTTTGCAATAATGTAGAAAGTATTTTTCCCGTCAATTTAAATATAAGTTTAAAAGTAAAATTTTACTTTTAAAAAATTTAAATTATTTTGTTTTTAATTTTTTCAATAAAATTTTTTTAAAATTCTCTTTTTTGTTTTTATTTGGAAAAATCGCAATTGAGATAGTTTAGAAATTTATAATATCTTTTATCAATAGTTTTCAATTTGATTTTTTTAATTTTATAAAGTTATTATGTTTCAAGAAATAAATCAAGAAAATTGCTGATAGTGTGAAAATTTGAAAATTCTATATTTTTTTGATTGTGATCTCTATATAATCCATAAGACAAAATGTTATGGAGAAAAATTTCTGCTTCTTTTTTTATATTTTTGGAACTATTTTTTAGTGAATCTAAATCTTCCTGATCGGTCCATTTTACATTTTCGAGTCTTACTGATCCAGGTATTTCACCATACCAAGGATACCCACATATGATAGTCTTTAGACCCTGAAGCGATCTTTCAATAGCAATAGAGCCTGTACATGTAATTATTATTGGATTATCTATATCTGAATCGTCAAATATTAACTGAGCATTATAATTTTTAAGATTTTTCAAAAAATTCTCATTCTTCCATAAACCTACTCTGGTTGGTCCAATAGTTTTATCAATATAGAGAAAACTACTTTTATGTTCCTTATAAAAAATATTATCTGAATATCCTGAATGCTTTAGAAATTTTAAAATCTCAATCTGATCTCTAAAATCACCTCCCTCTGACAAAGTAGTAGATTCTGGTTGATAATGACCATAAATAATAATATTATTTTTTTTAATTTTCCTATGGGTTCTATTTAATTTAATTTCTTTGCTAATGGAATTTAAATATTTTTTTTGTTTAAATAAAGATTTAATATCCCCGTATAAACCTATCTCTCTGTAGTGATTATTACTAGAATAAATATCCAGAAATTTCTTTTTAAAATGCCAAAGTAATATATATATGAACGCTAAGGTAATATTTTTTTTATAAAAATAACTTATTGGAATCCAATCAGCTTTTTTCTTACTTTGAACCCTTTCTTGAAATATTGAAATAACTTTTCTTATATTAGGATCTGAATTTTTAAGCTTCTCTATAAAATAGTGTTTAAATTGAAATTCATATCTAATCATTGGTAAATAAGTTTTAGTTAAAACTTCCTCAAAATAAAAAAATGAGGATTTAATTCCGTAAACCCTCGAGGCTATCTCAATTAATACTGTGTCAACATGATGAGGAGCACCTGTAAACTGAATTACTTTTGATATTTTTTTTTCCTTTAGCCAAAATAAAATCTTAAATACTAATCTATGAAGTTCTCTATATTTATTAATTTCATCTTCTTCATTACTTAACCATCTTTGCCAAGTACCAATATGTCTATGAATATATTCATATATCTTTTTGGAAATTTTAATTTGTTCATTATTATTTAAAAAGGAATTATTTTTAACCTCGAAATAATTTTCTAGTGAGGAAGAGGCATCAAATCTATAAATGTTAGTACCTTCTTTTTTATAATTTATTTGAGGATAAACAAATAAATAATTACTCATTAATATGAACTATTTTATTAACTTACTTTACATTGCTTCTGATAAAATAATCAAAACGAATTACTTTTTTTAAACCTTTATCAAAATTATGTATTATAAAAATTATAGAATAATTTTTAATTAAATTTTACTTTTTAAATTTATTTTAAAAATGAAAATAATAATAACTTATGAATATATGGCTATTACAACGAAATGAACCTACACCAATAGACTCTGGAGGTAAGAGTAGGTTGTTCAGAATGGGTATAATCGCGGAAATGTTAGCCAATTCTGGACACAAAGTGACATGGTGGACATCTGACTTTAATCATTACAATCACAAGTACAGATTTAGAAAAAGTCATTTAGAAAAAATTTATTGTAATTATGAAATAGAATTCCTTAAAGCGAGAGGTTATAAAAATAATATCTCCCTTAATAGATATTTTAGTTCTATAGATGTCGCTAAAAGTTTTAGTAAAAGAGCTACTTTAAAAGAAAATAAGCCAGATATAATTTTTGCTTCTATCCCATCAGTTGAGTTAGCCCAAGAAGCATTAATTTATTCTTCTAAGAATGGAAATATGCCTGTCGTATTAGATATAAGAGATTTATGGCCAGATTTTTTAATAGATAGCTCTCCAATATTTTTAAAACCACTTTTTTATATCCTTTCCTTCCCAATACGAATAAAAAATTATAGAGTTTTTTCTAATGCATATTCAATTTTTGGGTTAACTGACGAATTTATAAATTGGGCATTGAAGTATGCAAAAAGAAATAGGATTAAAGATGATAAGTCTTTCCCAATGGCATATATTAAAAGCCCTCTTGAAAAAGATGATCAAAAAGAAGAAAAACAAATATCAGATAATCAATTAAAAAATCTTTATAAATTTAAGAAGGAAACAATTATTGTTACTTATATCGGAAACATAGGAAGAAATTCTGATTTTTTACCGATTCTTAAAGCTGCATCAATATTAGAAAAACTTAATAAAAATGTTCAATTTATAATCGCAGGTAATGGTATAGATTTGAGATGGATGAAAAAAAAATCTATGAACAATAAAAACCTCTTTTTAACCGGTTGGCTCAATAAAACTGATATAAAAAATTTGCTTGAGATAAGTGATTTAGGCTTACTTCCTTATAAAAAAATATCCAATTATAGAAAAAATTTACCAAACAAACCTGCAGAATATTTATCAAATAATCTCGCTCTTTTACTAAGTCTTGATGACGGACCAATTTACAATCTTATAAAAAGAAACAATTGTGGCGCAAGCTATTCCAATGATCCTCAAAAGCTTGTTAACGTAATACTTGAATATTTAGATAAGGAAAATTTGTTACAGTTGCATAAAAAAAATAGTAAGGATACATTTGAAGGATATTTAGATGGCAGGATTATATATAAAAATTTAATCAACTCTTTGGAAATGATTAGTAAAAAGAATTCAAGTAATTTAAATTAATAATATATGTTTAAATTAATTGATAAAGAAAAATCTGAATTTTATAAGCCAAGTTTAATAGCCAGAGCAGCGAGGATTTTTATTCCTTTATTGTCTAAATTATTGCCATATTCAATTTATAGAAATGTTTATAATTACCTCTATTCGACTTATAGATTTCTTTATCGTTTTTCATATCTAATATTTTTGTTTAAATGTATATTTAAGAAAAAAGTTTTCAGAAAAAAAGCCTTATTAACCTGGAAACTTTTACCTTATACGATGGGAGGACGGAAATCTTTAGAAAATGCATTTGAAATGGTACATAATGTTGAGATAAATAATATCCCAGGTGCGTTTGTCGAATGTGGTGTCGCCCAGGGAGGTACTGCGGCGATGCTTGCTTGTGCTCAGGATGCCTTAGGTTCTCATAAGAGAAAAAAATGGTTTTTTGATTCTTATGAGGGCTTGCCAGAACCAACAAAAGAGGACTATATAAACGGCAAAACGGGTTCTTTTATTAGACCTCTCCCTAAAGGTTCATGTTTGGGCACTATTGAGCAAGTAAGTGAGTTGATTTACAACAAATTAAATAAATCTCCTAAAAACGTTAAACTTATAAAAGGTTGGTTTCAAGATACAATATCTGTTTATAAAGATAAAATAAAAGAAATTGCAATTTTAAGGTTAGATGGTGATTGGTACGAATCAACCAAAATACCTTTAGAAAATTTATATGATCAGGTAAGTATAGGTGGAATAGTAATTATTGATGATTATGGAACATGTTTTGGCTCCAAAAAAGCAACTGATGAGTTTATAAAAAATAATAAATTAAAAGTAAATTTTTTATCAGATGGTAGGGGAGGAATCTATTTTTTTAAAAAATAGTCTCTTTATTATTAGACTAAATATGGATTTTTAAAAAGTATGCAGCTCTAATATCATAAAAAGTTTATTCCTTTCTTATGTGGACTTAGGTTTATCTTAAATGTAGGCATTTGTAAGGTTCAATTTTTTGCCCAAATTTTTTAATATCTTTATTAAGTATTCTAAGTCTGAATCTTCAATTTTAAGATCTTCTATTTTTAATATGCTATCTATATGGCTACGAGACCTTACTCCAACAATAATATCTGCTTTATTCAATACCTTTAATGTGCAATAAAGTATTAAAGTTGAATTCTCTACTTTATAGTCTTTTGCTATCTTCCCTACTTCTAAAAGTGTTTGATTAATTAGATCTTTGTTTTTATAGTTATAAATATTTAATCTTTCTCTTCTATCTGAGTGTTGTTGATTTTTAAATTTATAGCCTGACCAAGCAAGTATGCCCTGTGCGAATATTCCATATACCATAACTTTGTTTACTAAATTTGTAATCTTATTAATGTATTTATCTTTATCTAATAAAAGATTAAAATTAGTCTGATATGTTATTTCATGGTTAGATCCATTTTTGCTAAGGAACTTTGTTATTTCATTATCAAAATTACAAAAACCGTATTCTTTTATTTGACCCTCTAATTTAAAATTTTTGATAGTTTCTAAAGCTTTTTCTAATCCTTTAGAAGTTTGTGGCCAATGTAGTAATACTCTATTCAATGGTAATCCTTTTAACCTTGATAATGATTTTCGCAAAGCAATATCCAAGTACTTTGGATCATCCTCATGATTTGTTATTGCTCTGATTGAGTCTGAAGATACTTTCCATTTTACCCCTATCTTAGTGGTAATCTCGAATTCTTTTTTCTTATTAAATAATAAACAACCAAGTCTGATTTCACTTGCACCCAATCCGTAAACATCTGCAGTATCAAATTTTTTAAATCCTGATTCGACTGCATAATTTATAGCTTCCATAGTTGATTCAATTTTAGATTCTCCCCAATCACTATCACCTAGTTGATCGCATCCGATTATAACTCTTTCGAAAATCATAAAAATTTTTTTAAAACTGAGATTATTGTGCGCACTAATAAAATCATATCTGTTTTGAAATTCATATTTTTTACATATTGAAGCCTAAGTTGATTTTTTTTCTTAAATACTTTTTTCAAGTATTCATCATGAGCATCAGTTTTTCCAACAATTTCATCTAATGAAATAAACTTAATTGACGCGTAATCTGTAATCCCAGGTCTAACAGATAGAATTTTTTTTTCATCTTCAGAATATAAATCTACGTATTCTTTTAATTCTGGTCTAGGACCTACAAAGCTCATATCTCCCTTAACAATATTAATTAAATTTGTTAATTCATCTAATTTTATTCTTCTAATAATCTTTCCAAAGTTTGTAATTCTCTTATCATCTTTTGCTGTTGTTCCAGATTGCGATTCTGAATTGATGTACATGCTTCTTATTTTTATTATTTTAAAAACTTTTCCATTAAGGCCCATCCTCTCACCAAAATATATTGGATTTCCAAAGTCATCTATTAAAGTAATTAAGATTATCAATAATATAATTGGAAAAAATATTACAGTCAAAAGCAATGCAATCACTAAATCAGATATCCTTTTTACTTTTTTGTAACTAATCATTCTTTTTAATGCCAAGTTGGTTACGCATGTATTTTTGGTCACCTACAAAAGAAGGGTAAATATTAGGTATACATTTAACTATTATGTTTTGCTTATTTTGAAGTTTTATTGAATGACAAATAATATATTGTCCAAAACCACAATCTTCATTATGTTCTTCATATACATGTATATCATTATATTTATTCAATAGATCTAGCAACTTCTTCGATATACCTTTTCTAACTCTATAAATTAAACAGCAATCATTTTTAATTTCCGAATCATTTAATATGCTGGATATACCACCAAAATAAATTTCAAGTATATTTTTTTCTAAAGACTTACTTCTTATAATTCTGTAATCTTCTTCATTTTTTATTTCAGAGATATTTGCTTTGTTAAATTCTGACTTGTCTAATCTAAGGTAGGTTGGTTTATTACTATCACTATTAATCCAATTTTTAGTGAGATTGTATGCATCATTGCTATTACAAGGAGTATAAATTTCAATTTCCGGTAAACTTCTAATAATTCCAAAATCTTCTGTAGCGTGATGGCTCATCCCTAGTTGCCCATAACTAAACCCAGATCCATTAGATACTATTAGAACATTTAATTTGTGGTAACAAATATTGTTTCTTATTTGTTCAAGACACCTTAGAGTTGGGAAATTTCCAATACTATAGACAATTACTTTATTTTTACTATCAGATAAACATATCCCTGAAGCTACATTGATCATATTCTGTTCACATACACCAATATTGATATACCTTTTACCTAATTTTTTTTCTAAAAGATCAAAAGAACCGAAGCCTAGATCTGCAGTAATAAAAAATAAGTTCTCGTTATTACTCTGCTCAATTATAGACTTAACAAATAAATCTCTCAATTTAGTTCCTCCAATGCGTTGATTAATTCAGTACCTTTCGCATTTTTATAATGCCATAAAGCCTTATTTTCCATAAAAGAAATACCTTTTCCCTTTATTGTCCTAGCAATTATAAATTTTGGTTTTATGTTTGTTTCATTCCTTAAAGAGGAACTTAAGATTTTATGATTATGACCGCTAATTTCTATTACATCCCAATTGAAATGTTTAAGTTTCGCTTTAAGTGGCTCAACATTAAGCGTGTCAGTGGTTGACTTAATTGATTGCAATCCATTTGCATCTAAAATGCAAGTTAAATTATTCAACTGATGATGTGCAGCAAAAAGAATAGCTTCCCAGGTAGAACCCTCATTCATTTCTCCATCACTTATTAAGGTATATATTTTATTTCTCGAATTAATAATTTTGTGATTATAAGCATAACCACAAGCCAAACCTAAACCGTTACCTAGGGAACCTGTAGATACTTCAATTCCTTTTATCAAATGGGAATTAACATGACCTGAAAAATTACTGCCATTTTGATAATGCTTTAAAAGATCATCTGCATTAAAAAAACCTTTTCTAGCTAAAACTGAATATAGTGCAGCACCCGCATGGCCTTTACTCATAATAAATATATCTCTATCTTTTTTCAAAGGATTTTTGGGATCAATATTTAAAATGTCAAAGTATAAAACTGAAAGTATATCTATACAACTCAAACATGAACCAACATGAGCAGAGTTACCTGCACTAGTCATGTTTACGATATCTTTTCTACATAACTTTGCTAAATCTGCAGATCTCATATTTATCATGCCCTTTTACAAAATTATAGAATAAGTTGAAATTTTAAAGATAAATTATTTATATATTTAAATTTTAAAATTTTAAAAATACTGTTTTTATGAAGTCTTTAATTCATTTTTTATAAGATAAAAATAATCAAATTTATATTTGATTTGCAAAAATAATTTATCTAATTTTATAATCTCTAAAACTGTATTATTAATATAAGTTTTAAATTTAATTTATTCTTTTGAGTAATATATCTAACTTTAAAATTCTATCAATAATTAACTAATTAAAGTTGTAAATCAAGTTCTTCTAAAATTTTAATTAGTTTTTCTAAATCATCTTTACTATGGTAAGGAGTTAAACCTACATAAAAAGATTTACTGTGATGATAATCTGCTCCTTCTAATTTATCATTTGCTGCTTTTAAGTTATACCTTTTACCAGCTGGATGTTTAATTAAATTGCCAGCAATCAATGGTCTTGACTCTACACCTTTACTTTCCAAATAATCAATAGCAAATTGAAAGGCTTTATTTGAGTTATGAATTTTTAACGGAAGAGCCATAAAACAAGGTTCGCATCCTTTTACAATTTCAGGTCCTTTTAGATTTTTAAGATTTAAAATGGCATCATAAAAGTAACTAGATAGATACTTTCTTTTTTCATTAAAATCTTCTAACTTTTCCAATTGATGGATCCCAAAGGATGCATTTATCTCAGTAGGTCTTAAATTATATCCTTGATCTAGAAAAAGATATCTATTGTCAATATTATTAAATTGACTTAGTTTTATATTGCGTTCTTTTGAAAATATATCTAATTCTTCCTTATCAATTCCTCTTGACCATCCATGTGCTCTAGAAATTTTTGTTTGGACCAATATATCTTCACAGTTACTAGTAACTATCCCACCCTCAAGAGTTGTCATATGATGCGAAAAAAAAGTGGAGAATGTTGCAACACTTCCAAATGTTCCAAGATACTTCCCTTTATATTTTGCTCCTAATGATTCGCAGGAATCTTCTAGAAGTTCTAGTTTATATTTTTCGCAGATATCTATTAAGGTATCAATATCTGCACAGCAACCAAGTATATGAGTTGTAAAAATAGCTTTGCAATTTTTTAGGATTTCTTCAGGAACAGATAAAATATCAGGATTAAAAGTTTCTTTAGAGCAATCAAATAGAATTGGAATTAGGCCACATTGAATAATTGACCAAACTTGTGTTGGCCATGTAATAGCGGGAACTAAAACCATATCGCCAATATTTAGGTTTGTTTTGGGAGACTTTAAAACAGAGTTCATGGCAAGTAAGTCAGCTGAAGACCCACTATTACAAAAAACGGAACCCTTCGTATTTAAAAACTTAGAAAAATTTTGT
>MDSZ01099774.1_pt1 | contig 11605 bp, 11 predicted proteins | sample 811201 | NCBI WGS metagenome assembly MDSZ01 (sample SAMN05326647, study PRJNA326480) | marine metagenome | isolation source: seawater | place: Indian Ocean: North | collected 2010 | reverse complement strand
CAAAAGTTTTTGAAATACCAGGAATATAATTTAGATATATTAAATGATTTAAATGGGAACTATTTACATAGTTGTGCCAAAAAAAAATTGTTTATCAGAGCTGGAGAAACTGATAAAGCAGTAATGATAAATAATAAAGTCTTCGAAAATTTCGCAAAAAAATTAAGTAAAGTATTAAAACATATCGGTGTGGTTGACGTTGATTTTTTTTATAACAAAAAAAAATTTTATGTTTTAGATATAAATCCAAGATTAGGTGGAGGTTATCCATTTACACATTTATATGGTTATGATTATATTGATAAAATTTTATTTATGATAAAGAATCCAAACAAAAAAATTTTTTTTTCCAAAAAGAAAAAGCTTTCAAGTATTATTTTTTCAAAAGGTATAAGTATTTATAAACATATATGAGTATTATTAAAAAAAAAATTTATCTTTTTGGATTTAACTCTGAACAATTAAGAATTATAAAGAAGATGAATAAAAATTCAAAATTCATTTCCGAACACAAGATTACAGATAAAATAAACTCATGTCATGCAATCATTGCCCCAACTAGAAAACTTATTGAGACTGCTTTAGAAAGAGTTAATTTTAAAAAAAATAATTTCTTAAAATGGATACATCTCCCTGGATCAGGAGTTGAAAAATATTCTAGTTATTTTAAATATAAAAAAATAATTTTTACTAATGGCAAAGGTATCCAAAATCACCAGATATCAGATCATGCAATTGGTTTACTTCTATGTTTAACTAGAAAAATTAATTTAAATATTAAATATGATCAAAACGTTAGATTCGACAGAAGACCAATTGAACTAAATCAAAAAAAAGTTGTTATTGTGGGGTTTGGTGGAAATGGAAAAATGATTGCTGAAAAACTACTTGCTTTTAAAATGAATGTGAGTGTTGTAAACGACACAAAAAAAAAATTTCCCAAAAAAATAAAGTTTTTTTTAACTAAAAATATTAAACAAGCAGTAAAAAATAGGGACGTGATTATAATTTCAACACCATTAACAAAATTTACAAAAGGCTTAATAAATAAAAGTATTTTAAAATTATTAGCTAGAGGTGCTATTGTTGTAAATGTAAGCAGATCACTATGTCTGAATTTAAATGATTTAATTTTTTTTCTTAAAAATAATCATTTAGGTGGAGCAGGTCTAGATGTAGTTGAAGGGGAACCAATTAAAAAAAATCATCAATTATTTAAATTCAAAAATGTTATTGTGACACCACACACTGGTGGAATTTCAGATAACTTCTATAATAGAAATTTAAATCTTATCTTAGAAAATATAAAAAAATTTATAAATTCAAAAAAATTAATTAATTTAGTGGATATTAAAAAAGGATATTAACATGAGTTTAAAGGTTGAGAAAAATGTGAAAAAGTACGAGTTAATATATAAAAAAGGACAAAATCATTTTTACCCAAATTTAGACTTAGTTCGTATACAAAAAACTTTTCTGAAAAATAATATTGGAAAAACACTGGATTTTGGTTTCGGATCTGGTGAAAATTTAGTTTTTTTAAATAATGAAGGACATGAAATTTATGGTTTAGAGACATCTCGGACAGCTTTAAAAATTACAAAAGGAAAAATAAAAGATAAAAAATTAAAGTCAAATCTAAAAATATTAAGCAACAGTAGTAAGCTGCAATTTAAAGATAAATTTTTTGATAATATAATTTGTCTTAGTGTTTTTTCACAATTAAAAAATAAAAAGAATGCAATACATTTATTAAACGAATTCTATCGAATATTAAAAAAAAACGGAATATTAATTATTGATATTAATGGCCCTAAATCAGAATATTTTTATAAAAAAAAAGATTTTTTTAGTTTGAAAAGTGAAAAAGATTTTTTAAATATTTTAATAAAAAATAATTTTAAAATTCTAGATCATGGAGAAGTCTATAAATCTTATCTTAAGATACAAGATCATGAATTTTTAGCTATCGCAAAAAAAGAATAGAAATTTTTGATAACAAAAACTTACATAATTGCAGAGGTTGGTCCCAATCACCAAGGATCACTAAAATTGGCATTGAAATATATTAAGCAACTATCAAAAATTGGTATTGATGCTGTCAAGTTTCAAATTGGAATTGCAAATGAACATTATTCAAAAGACTCATTTAAACCAAATTATCATAAAAAAACTTCGATAGATAATGATGAAATTATTAAGCAAGCAAAAAAAAGATTATTGAAGTTAAAAGATCATATTAAACTCTATAAAGAGTGTAAAAAATATAAAATCGATTATATTTGTTCTGCTTTTGACTTGGTGAGTCTAAAATTTTTGTATAAATACACAAAATTTTCATATTTTAAAATTCCCTCAGGTGAAATTTTGAGTTTAGATACTCTAAACTTTATAAAAAATAAAAAAATCCCTATAATTCTATCAACTGGCATGGCAACCATTGACGAAATAAACAAAACTTTAAATATTTTAGATTACAAAAAAAAGAATGTCACTTTACTTCATTGTGTGAGCAGTTATCCAACAAAACTTGAAGATTTAAATTTAAACTTTATGAAAATATTGAAAAAAAGATTTAAATTACCCGTGGGATTATCTGATCATTCAAAAGGATATTTGGCTCCAATTATAGCAAAAAGTCTTGGGGCTGTAATTATTGAAAAACATGTTACTTTTAGTAGAAAGTTAGTTGGTCCTGATCACAAAGCATCTTTAACCATTAAAGAGTTTAAACAGATGATAAATTTTATAAGAATAACAGAAAAAATACTGGGGCAATCCAAGAAGATAATTTCTGCTGATGAAAAATCAAATTTAAGAGCGGTCAGAAAAAGCTGTGTGTCTGCTTTAGATATATTAAAAGGCGAAAAAATTACAAGAAAACATATTAGCTTTAAACGACCAGGAACAGGAATAAAACCATTTGATTATAAAAAGTTTCTTAAAAAAAAATCGAAAAAATTTATTGAAAAAGATAGAATATTAAAACTTCAAGATTTTGAATGAAAAAATATAAAAAAAAAAAATAATTTTGATAATTTGATAAGTGATTTTGAAAATTATTTTAGGTCAAAAAAATCTAAGAGACTTCATGATCCAATTTTTTTTGGTAATGAAACTAAATATTTAAAAGAATGTATAAGCTCAGGTTTTGTCTCTTATGTAGGAAACTTTGTCAATATTTTTGAAAATCGAATTAGTAAATACACAAAATCTAAGTATTCAATTGCAACTTCATCAGGAACAGCTGCGCTACATTTAGCTTTAAATTATCTCCAAATCAACAAAGATTGTGAGGTATTATTGCCAAGTTTTACTTATGTTGCTACCGCAAATGCAATAAAATATTGCAATTCAAATCCAAATTTTGTTGATATTGAAACTGAAAATTTAGGTGTTTGTCCTAAAAAATTAGAATTATATCTAAAAAAAATTGGAACCAAAAAGGGAAAAAAATTAATTAATAAAACAACTAATAAACATATTAAGGCTTTGATAATAGTTCATGTATTTGGTTTTCCTGCAAAAATAAATGAAATAAAAAGAATTTGCAGAAAATACAATATTTATTTAATTGAGGATGCTGCTGAAGCAGTTGGATCATTTTATAATAAAAAACACCTGGGCACATTTGGGGATATGGGTATACTTAGTTTTAACGGCAATAAAACAATTACTTCTGGGGGCGGAGGTATAATACTTGTCAAAACAAAAAAAGCTGCAAATCATATCAAACACTTAACAACTCATGCAAAAGTAAAAATTGGAAATGATTTTATCCATGATGAGGTCGGATTTAATTACAGAATGACTAATTTATCAGCCGCAGTGGGTTGTGCGCAGTTAGAAAATATTGATAAAATAATAAAAGCTAAACGAAAAAATTTTAATGATTACTTTAAAATTTTTAAGGAGTATAAAGAAATTCAAATCATTAAAGAGCCTAGTTTATCCAATACAAATTATTGGTTAATAACGGCAATATTTAAAAACAAAAGACTTAGAAATAAATTCATAAATAAGTTGAATAAAAAAGGTTTTGGTTTGAGATATACTTGGAGGCCTCTTCATTCTTTAAATATTTTCAAAAATTGTCCAGCAGATAATATGATTAACTCAAATAAAATTTATAATAATTCTGTTAATTTACCTAGTAGTCCCATTTTGAATATTAAAAAATAATGATTGAAATTATAGCTTACTCTGCGGCTAGATCGGATACAGATAGGTTTTACCCATTTTTAAATTCCTTAAAAAATCAAAAAAAAGTAAATCTTAGTGTTGTAGCTTCATATATTCACTATATTTGCAAGTTTGGAAATACTTTCAAGCATTTAAATAAAAATTTTAATGTAAAAAATAGAAAAATTGAAAAGAACAATTTTATAGATAGTCCTAGCTTATTAGGGAAAAATCTTGCAAAGGAAATTGTTTATTTATCAAATTTATTCAAAAAAAAAAAACCCAATATTTTAATTCTTATGGGAGATAGATATGAATTGTTAGCTCCTGTAACAGCCGCAATTCCATTTAATATACCGATTGTACATTTTTATGGCGGAGCAGTTACCTTGGGTGCGATAGATGAACTTATTAGACATGGTGTTACTAAAATGTCCCACCTTCATTTAACAGCTCATAATAAATACTCAAATCGCTTATCAAAAATGGGTGAAGAAAAATGGAGAATAAAAACAGTTGGTATACCTGAAATTTCAAATTTAAAAAAGCAAGTAAATATAAGTTTTGAAAACCTAAAAAAAAAAATTTATTTGGACTTAAGACTAAAAACATTGTTAGTTACCTTGCACCCAACGACTTTAAACTTAAATAACACTTATAAAGAAATAAATATTCTTCTTAAAGCTCTCAAAAAAACTGAATTTCAAATAATTTTTACGTATCCTAATTCAGATTTAGGTCATCAAAAAATTATTGAAAAGATTAAATCTTTTTGTCGGAAAAATGAAAGATGTATATTTATAAAAAATGCATCAATTTCTCTTTACTCTAATCTTCTAAAAAAATGTTGTGTAATGGTAGGAAATTCATCTAGTGGAATAGTTGAGGCCGCAAGTTTCAAATTACCGGTTGTTAATATTGGAATAAGACAAGATGGAAAAGTAAAACCAAAAAATGTCATTAATACTAATTTTAAAGAAAAACAAATTTTAAAAGCAATAAAAAAAGCTTTATCTAAAAAATTTAAATACAAAATTAAAAATTTAAAGAATCCATATGAAAAAAAAATCAATTTGGAAAAAATAGGTGGCTTTATTTTAAAGTCTTGTAAAAATTCAAAAAAAATTTTACAAAAAAAATTTATTGACCAAAAATGAAAAAATTATTTGTATTATGTTCTCATTTTAGAACACCACACACAGTAAACCAATTTGGTGCAAATAATAAAAATAAAAAGATTAAGATAATAGTTTTTAGTATTCTTCCATTATTAAGTCCAAATGTTTTTAAAAATTTTTATAATAAAAAAAACGATATAACCATTAAGAGTAAAAATTTTATATATATAAAAAGTTACTTCGAATTAATTAAAATCTTAAATAAATTTAATAAAAAATTATATTTTTATAATGCAGCTAATTTGAGTTTGACATCTACTTTAATTGAATTATTTCTCATAAATTTTAAAAAATTCAAAAAAATTCAAATAATTGGAGAAATATCACCATCACCTAAAAATCAATTTTTTAAAGAATTTTTATATTTTTATAAAATCGATAAAGTTTTTTTGATCAAAAAAATATTATTATTTTGTTTTTATAAACTTTTTAGAACATTTTTAAGTATGATCACTTTTAATAGATCATCATTCATTTTTTTAGATAATAATAAATATTATAGGTTTTTTAAGAGCAAAAATTACGTTAACTTACATTTATTTGATAATGAAAATTATTCAAAATATCTTAAATCTTATAACCAAAGAAAAAAGAAAAAATATATTGTTTTTTTAGATCAGGATTTTGATCATAATTTTGAATTTTCCCTAAGAAAGATAAAACTCTCAAAATTTGACTCTAAGATTTATTGGAAAAAAATTGACTATTTTTTTTCAAAATTAGAAAAATATTTTAAGTATGAATATAAAGTTGTAATAGCGTCACATCATAGAAGGCCTAAGGGGAATTATCCAATCAAAAGAAAGTTTATTCATTATAATACATGTAATCTTGTAAAAGACGCCATTTTAGTTCTTGGTCATCATTCTTTATCAATTAATTATGCAATATTTTTTAATAAACCAGTTTTACTTTTAAATACAAATATTTTTAATTTGCATACATTCACAAGACAAAATTCCATAAATCTTTTAAAAAGAAAACTTGGTTTGAATGTTATAAACATAGACAATAAAATTATATTGAATAAAAAAATTATTCAGAAAATCTTCTTGGTAAATAAGAAAAAATATGTTGCATATTTTAATAATTATTTAGGTTTCAATTTTAACCAAACTAAAGGCGATAAATGGGCTGTAATTTCAAAAGCTTTGGTTAAAAATTAAATTATTAGAATGATTATTAAAAATAGGTAAGAATGAGGTATAAAATTTATCAATGATTGAAAAATTAAATTCAACTTATCAATATTATTTTATTAATCACAATGACAAGATAAATAATGCATTGAAATATTTAAATAAAAATCAAGATAAATGTTTGGTTGTAATTGATAACAAAAATAAACTTATAGGAACTTTAACAGATGGTGATATTAGAAGATCAATATTAAAGGGTGTTAGTTTTAAACAATCAATTAAAAAAATTATTAATAAAAAACCTTTTTTTATAAAATTAAAAAAATCACAAAAAAATAAAGAAATTCAAATTAATAAAAGTGTATTTAAAAATTATAGTGTAGTTCCTTTAGTAGACGCTAATAAAATTGTAATTAAGATTATTACTTCACAAACATCAAGTTTTAAGGGTAAAAAAGCAATTAAGATTTTTTCTCAAGAAATACCTGTTGTAATAATGGCAGGTGGTGAGGGGAAAAGATTATTGCCCCACACAGCAATTCTTCCGAAACCTCTTATTCCATATAGGGGGAAAACAATGGTTGAGCATATTATCAACAAGTTTGAAAATTACGGATTTAAAAAATTTATTTTAACTGTTCAATATAAAAGTAAATTAATGGAAGCTTATTTTTCAAATATGTTTAAAAAAAAAATTAGCTTCATTTTTGAAAAAAAACCTTTAGGTACAGCTGGGTCCTTAAAAAAACTAGAAAAAAAATTAGAAAGTTTTTTTGTTATAAATTGTGATACCTTGATTAATTGTGACTATATTTCATTGTTGAATTTTCATAAGGAAAATAAAAATGACTTAACAATAGTAGCATCACGAAAAATAGAAAAACTTAAATATGGATCTTGTGAGATTGCAAAAAACGGAAATTTAAAAAAGATTAAAGAAAAACCTGAAGTAAGCTTCTTGGCTAATACCGGTTGTTACTTATTTAATTCAAAAATTTTAAGGTTAATAAAAAAAAATGAGAAATTAGATATGAACACTTTTATAGATAGAGCAATCTCAAAAAAATATAAAATTAGTATATTTCCTATTCAAGAAAGTGAATGGCTAGATTTAGGAACATGGAATAAGTTCTAGAAAATTATTTGAAATTTCATTATGATAAATGGCAAAAGTGTTTTGGCAATAATACCTGCTAGAAAAGGTAGTAAAAGACTTAAACTTAAAAATTTTAGAATTTTTAGAGGAAAGCCTCTTTTTTATTGGCCACTTATTCAATCAAAAAAATCAAAATATATAGATGAGATTGTTTTTACAACTGATAGTTCAAGTATGTACTCTAAAGCTAAAAAAAATTTTAAGATTATTGATTATATGAGACCAAAAAATTTAGCTAATAGTGATTCTTCAGCAAGTGATGTGATCTTAGACGTTTTAAAAAAGATTTCGTCGAAATTTGATTATTTTATATACTTGCAGCCAACATCCCCTTTAAGAACGATTCATGATATTGACAATTCAATTAAAATGATTGAGGTGAAAAAGGGGAATACTTTAATTTCGGTTACTGAAAATAGTAAAAAACCAAATGGTATGATTTATATTAGTAAGACTGACTTTTTTAAGAATAAAAAAAGTTTTTACGATAAGAAAATTATATTTTTTAAAACTCCATTACATAGATCAGTTGATATAGACTATTTAAAAGATCTTGAATTTGCAAAAATAAATAATTAATTAGTATATTTTTATGGAAAAAAAAATACTTATACTAGGTGGATCAGGCTACATAGGCACTGTCTTAATAAATAAAATTTTAGAAAGAAAAATTAAAGTTATTAATATTGATAATCATTTATTTGGTAATGAAATACATAATAAAGATCACATTAAAAATAAAGATGAAAACTATGAATTTATAAATAGTGATATTTCAGAAATTGAAAAATTTGATAAAAAATTAGAGAATGTAAGCGATGTAGTAATTTTAGCTGCAATTGTGGGGGATCCTTTGTCAAAAAAATACCCTGAGCTTACTTTAAAAATTAATGAGAAATATATTATTAATTGTCTGAATTATTTAAATAAAAAAGACATAAATAGAGTAATTTTTGTCTCAACATGTTCTAATTATGGTCTTATTAGAGATAATGAAGTTGCGGATGAAAGTTTTGCACTCAACCCATTGTCAATTTATGCTAAGTCTAAAGTAAATATTGAAAATTATATTCAATCAAAAAAAAATAGTTTCAACTTTTCGCCAGTAATATTAAGGTTTGCTACTGCATTTGGCTTGTCACCCCGGATGAGATTTGATTTAACAGTCAATGAATTTACAATAGATCTTCTTTTTAAAAAAACTTTAGAAGTTTATGATGCTGAAACATGGAGACCATATTTTCATACAAAAGATTTTGCAAACACAATTTTGCAAATTATCGATGTAGATAAAGAATTACTCAAAAATGAAATTTTTAATGTAGGTGTTGATGATAATAATGCTACTAAAAATGATATTCTTAAAATAATTGAAAGTTTTGCAGATACTAGAAAAGTAAAAATTTTAGATAAGGGAAAAGATAAAAGAAATTATAAAGTTAGTTTCAAAAAGATAAATCAATTACTAAAACTTAATAATGTTATGTCAATAAAAGACGGAGTGAATGAAATATCTAATGATTTCAAATTAGGTAAATTTGATAATTATTTAGATTGTTCACATTTATATGGAAATTACTTTATTAAAAATTAAATTCTAATTATTTAATAATAGTCTGTTTAAAAGCTTTTTTAATTACTTTAATCAAATTCAATATATCTTTTTGCGAGGTAGTTGTAGCTAAAAAAATAATCCCACTTCCTGATAAGTAAATATTATTTTTGAATAGGTAATCTCTAAACTTAATTATATTTGTTTTCTTTGATTTTTCTAAAAAATCTCTTTGGTGACGATTCCTAATGTTTTTTTTTGAGAATACTATTCTTAACATCGATGAAAATCTGTAGCATTTTGCATCATAATTATTTTTTATAAGAAAAGTATTCAAATTATTTTCAAAAAAAACTGCTTTTTTTTCAATTTTTGGAAATATCTTATTTTTATTTTTTACAATAAAGTTTACAATTTCATTGGCAATATAAGTTACTATTGAATTACCAGAAAAAGTACCACCAAAAAAAACTTTTTTTTTATTATAGTCTAACTTTTTCACGACACTTTTTTTAATTCCGATAATACCAATTGGCAATCCCCCCCCAAAGCATTTTCCAAAGGTTGAAATTGACGGTTCCAGATAAAATTGGTTTTGAACACTTGAACAATTAAATCTAAGACCAGTAATCATTTCATCAAAAATTAAAATCAATTTATTTTTTTTACAATAATCATTTAAAAACTTTAAAAATTTTCTTGCCTCAGTAGGTAAACACCCTTGTATAGGCTCAATGATTACACACATTATTTCTTTTTTATATTTATCTAAAATAATTTTTGATGTCTTGATATCATTGTAGGGAATAAATTTTAAATTTCTTTTAAAATTCGAATCTAAGCCGCTACTTAACTCAACAACTTCAAACTTATCGTTATTTGTGTAAAGTAGTTCGCTAGTTGAACCATGCCAACTTCCTGTTATTGAAATAATTGTATTTTTTTTTGTAACGGCCCTGGCAATTCTTAATGATTTCATTACTGCCTCCGTTCCAGAATTGCAAAACACAAATTTCTCATATTTTGGAAAAATTTTTTTTAGTGTCTTAGAAAGTTGCACAGCATATTTGTTTTTCGCTGCGAAGTTTGAAATACCAAATTTTTGAACATTTTTGATGGATTTCTGAAAAACTATTGGATTATGCCCTAATATATGTGATCCGGCACAGAGTGATAGATCAAGATATCTTTTATTATTAATATAAATATTTGATCCTTTTCCAGAAGTAAAAAGATTATTTAAGTCTTCATATCCCTCATTCAATAAAAAATTGTTCATTAAAAACACCTTTTATATTGATTTGGTAAGTATACTTTTTTTTTATGATGTAATAGTTGTTTTATTAACCAAGTTGGTGAATTGATAAATTTTCTCCCAAAACTTACTAAATCAGCTTTTCCTGACTTTATTATGTCTTCAGCGTGTTTAAGGCCAGATATATTGCCAGTTGTTTTTACTTTTATTTTTACTTTTTTTTTAATTTCTTGAGCTAAATGTACTTGGTATCCTTTTTTAAATTTAATTTTAGTTTTAGGTACAATACCGCCACTGGAAACACAAATGTAATTAAACCCAATTTTTTTTAAATTTTTACATAAAAAAATACAATCAGAAATTGTTGTTCCTTTTTTTAACCAATCAGAACCTGTAACTCTTGCACCTAAAATTTTTTCTTTAGGCCAAATTTTTCTGATTTCTTTTGCAATTTCTAAAAGTAATTTACATCTATCTTTTAGATTTTTTCCATAATCATCCTTTCTTCGATTGCTCACAGGAGAAAAAAATTGATGTAAAAGATATCCATGAGCCATATGTATCTCTAAACAATCGAAACCTATTTTTTTTGCATAGTTAGCTGATTTAATAAAATCTAATTTAATTTTATTTAAATCTTTTAAAGTGGCCTCTCTAGGATTAGGCCAATGTTTATCACGTTTAATTTTACTGGGCGCAATAGTTTTCCATCCATTTTTTGTAGAAAGTGGATAATTTGATTTTTTCCATGGTAGTTCTGAAGAACCCTTTCTTCCAGAGTGTGATAATTGAATTCCTATTTTTGTATTAGAAATTTTCTTAAGATAATTAAATAAACTTTTAAATTCTTTAAAGTTTTTTTCATTTCTCAAAGATAAATCTTTTTTTGATATCATTCCTTCTTTTGAAATTGCAGTTGACTCAATAATTAATAGACCAGAACCTGCTTGCATTAATTTTTTTAAATGAAAATAATGCCAATTGGAAGGATTTCCATTATTTGCAGAATATTGACACATTGGAGCTATACAGATTCTATTTTCTAATTTTTCTTTACTTAATAAAAAATTTTGAAGAGATATCATTTTATCTTAAAGAAAAATTTATTTTTTGGATGAAAAATTGCTTTTGGGTATGACCAAT
>MDSZ01036578.1_pt1 | contig 11605 bp, 11 predicted proteins | sample 811201 | NCBI WGS metagenome assembly MDSZ01 (sample SAMN05326647, study PRJNA326480) | marine metagenome | isolation source: seawater | place: Indian Ocean: North | collected 2010 | reverse complement strand
ATTTAGATTTAGCACAAATTAAGTATGAAGAAAGAGATCATGCTTTATTTATTGCTTTTGCTCCTTACAAAAATCCAAGATATTCAATTAGTGTTTTAGTGGAACATGGCGGTTCTGGAAGTGGAGCAGCAGCACCTCTTGCAAGAAAATTGATTAAAAAAATCATTGATAGACATTCTATCCGAGAACAAATGAAAAATGGCAAGATAAATTTAGCATAATGTTAACTGAAAGATTAAATACACGTAATTATACTTTTTTTGAGAAACTAAAGTCGGTAGATTATTTTTTAATTTTAATAGTTGCACTTCTCGGTGCGATAAGTGTATTTGCAATTTATTCAACAGAAGGAGGAGAATTTAAATACCATACAAAAAATCATTTAATTAGACTGATTGCTTTCTTTGGAATGTTTTTAGTTCTTTCATTTGTTAGAATTACTTTCTGGTATAAAAATGCATATTTTTTTTATATCTTTTGCGTTTCTTTACTAATTATTACTTTATTTTTTGGATTGATGGCCTCTGGATCTAGAAGATGGTTGGATTTATATTTCCTAAATCTTCAACCATCGGAAATAATGAAAATAGCAATTATAGTTTGTTTCGCTAGATACTATCATCGTATTCAAACAGCTGAAATTCAAAACTATAAATTTATTATCGTGCCTATAGTTTTATTAATTATTCCATGCTATCTAGTAATTCAACAACCTGATCTTGGAACCTCGTTACTAATTGCAGGAAGTGGAATAATAATTATTTGGCTTGCTGGATTAAATATAAAATATTTTGTTTATTCAGGTTTGCTATTAATTGTATCTTTACCTTTTGCTGTATCATTATTAAAACCATATCAAAAGTCGAGAATTTTAACTTTCTTTAATCCTGACAGGGACCCACTTGGAGCAGGTTATCAAATTATTCAATCGAAAATAGCAATAGGTTCAGGTGGTTTTTTTGGCAAGGGTTTTTTAAAAGGCACTCAAAGTTATTTAGAATTTCTTCCAGAAAAACATACTGATTTTATTTTTACTCTTTTTTCAGAAGAGTTTGGTTTCTTGGGATCAATAATTTTATTGCTTTTATATATTTTATTAATTTATAGAATAATCAGTACTGGTTTTTATGCGAAAAGTTTTTTTGCAAAACTTTTTTGTTTTGGATTTGCTTCTGCTATTTTCTTATATATTTTCGTTAACATATCTATGGTTTTAGGATTGCTTCCAATTGTTGGTGCTCCATTACCAATATTGTCATACGGTGGATCATCTATGTTATCAATAATGTTAGGATTAAGCATTGTAATGAGTTGTAAAATTTACAGTCAAGATCAGATATCTCAATATTAATAAAAATATTCTATTTTTTGAATATTGATGTAAAAAACCATATATGGAATTTATTAAACTAGTAGGCCCTGCAGGTATGTTTTTCATAATGTTTTCTTTAGCATTATCAATTAAGCCAGCTGCATTTAAAAAGGTATTCCAAAATCCATTAAATTTTTATGTAGGCCTAGTAGCGCAAATAATTGGAATGCCCTTAATTGGATTTATAATTGCTCTTACTATTCCTTTCCCAATGGAAGTAAAAGTGGGAATCGTTTTAATTACATGTTTACCAAGTGCCGTTACATCTAATTATATATCAAAAAAAATGGGTGGAAACGTACCATTGTCTATATCTTTGACTGCTTTAACATCTTTATTTGCATTTATAACTATACCCATAATAATTAAAGTTTATTTTTTATTTGTATTTGGAGATGAATCTACCCTTATCTTTAATACAGGTTTAATTCCTGCATCTTTAAAAATATTTGCTATTGTTACAATACCTGTGATTTTAGGTATAATTTTTAACACGATATTTTATAACCTTGCAAAAAAACTAGATCCTATATTTGATAAAATATCAGCTATTGTATTTATATTGATTGTGGCAATTGCTGTATATCAAGATTTACATTTGATACCCGAATACTTAAGATTTGCTGGTGTAAAAACAGTATTGATATTTGTTTTGGCATTTTTCATGACATATTACTTAACAAAATTATTTAAATTAAATGAAAGTAATAGGATTACAATTATTGTTGAAACAGTATTGCAAAATGGCGGCATGGGAATAGTGCTCGGTGCTGTGATGTTTGATAATGTAAAATATATTTTCCCAGTGGCTGCATATGCGCTATTACAATATTTATTTATAATGATTTATTTTTCATACAAAAAATTTGTAAAAAATTAAATGGTGCAATCAAAATCATTTATTTCAGATAAATTAAGCTTAGATGATATAGATAAATCTATAAGTAAAAATCAAGACATTTTTGTAAACAATTTTTTTAAAATGGAATTTACCTGGATGGTATCTGCATATGAAATTTTTAAAGATATAGAAAAATATTTAATTATTGTTCATTTAATTAATAAAACACTAAATACATACAATAAATATTTTTTTAACTTTTCTTATGACCAATTTTATTTAAGTGAGAATATAGAGATTGAAAAACTCAGTATTATAGAAATAGTTAAAGAATTAAATATTAGCAAGGAAACAGCAAGAAGAAAAATTAATGAACTTAGTAAAGATAATGTTATTGTAAGAAATTCAAAAAAAATTACGCTTAATAAAAAAGCTTTTATTTTTCAAAAGCCAAAAACAACACTTAAAAATTTATCAAAATTACTTCTTGTTTCTGCAAAAAATCTTACTGGAAACGAAATACTGAAATCATATAATATCGAAGACTTCGAAGAAAAAATAAAAAAAAATTATTCAAGATATTGGAATACATTTTTAGAATTTCAAATAAGTTATATGATTTCTGGAAAAAAGTTTTTTGGAGATTATGAAAGTTTTTTATGTATTGGAGTATGTTCTTTAAATCAATCATATAATCTGTTAAATTCAAAAAATAGAGGAGATCTAGAAATTAGGGATATAGCTGACAGCATTGTTTTACTTGAAAAATCTCCAGGGCTTAATCCAACTACTATATCTGATTTGACTGGCATTCCAAGAGCTACAGTAATAAGAAAAATTCATTCTTTATCAAAAAAAAAATTTATTAATAAAAATGATAAAAATTTATATACAATTTCATCTCCAAATCTAAATCCTCAAGCTTACAAAAAATTGAAAGAAAGATTTAATTACAATCAAAATCTAATTAAAAATTTAATCACAGAATTTTTAAATTTTATAAAATCGTAGATTATTTAGCGTCTACTACGACTATAGTAAGATCATCTTTTTGTGTGTAGCCTGCATTCAAAATTTCATCAATCATAGATTTAAGTCTATTATGATTTGGTGCAGATTTATATTTTTCAATATATTTTTGAAATCCCTCTGATCCTAACATTGTACCTTTTGGATTTTTAATTTCAGTTATACCATCGGTAAATATATACATGGAGCTATTTTCAAACGAGATTTTATATTCCTCATATTTTGTTTTAGGCATTACACCTAAAGGAGGCCCTGAATTATTAAAATTAGTGAAAGATCCATCTGATGAATGAATGATGGGTGGTTCATGTCCAGCATTTGCTAGTAATAATTCTTTTGAATTAGAGTCGTAAATACCAATTAACATTGTAACAAACATTCCTCGTGAAATAGTTTCACAAATTTCATTATTTAATTGATACAATAATTCTGATGCAGAAAAATTAGTTTTACTTAGACAACTGTATAAGCTGGATGCTTTTGACATTAATATAGATGATTTAATTCCTTTTCCAGATACATCTGCAACACCAAAACCGTATTTACCATCTCCCAAATCTTTAAAATTATAAAAATCACCTGACACAACTTTTGCAGGAATATTAATTCCAGCTATAGGAAAATTTTCATCAATTTTATTTTGAGATAAAAGTGATTTTTGAATATCTCCAACAATTTCTACCTCTTTTTGAATTTTATTTTTTTCAACCATTTCTGTTGCCATTTTTGCATTTCTGATTGCAAGAGCTGCAGGTGCTGAAAGGGTTTCTAAAAGTTTTCTATCATTTTCAACAAAAAGGTTGAGAGCGGTTTTTTTATTTGAACAATGGATAACACCTAAGCATTCATTTGCAGCTATTAAAGGTGCACATAAAACAGAAAAGGTAGTAAAATTTGTTTTATTATCTAAATCGAAATAAAACTCAGCTATTTCTCTAACGTCTTTTCTTACATCTCCAACACGAATACATTTTTTTTCATTAACTGCTTTTGCCATAACTCCATCATTTAAATCTAATTGATACTCATCTAAATGATCCTGATTAAGCGAAGCAATACATTCAAATTTTTTTATTTTTTCGTTAATTAGAAATATATTTGCAGCTTGAGCATTAATTCTTTCAATAATAACTTTCAATGCAGTATTAAGGGTTTCTTTCAAATCAAGCGACAGCGCAAACTCTTGATTTAAATTGGTTATAAGTTGAAGATCCAAGTTATCCTGAGAGATCTCAGGTTTTACATCTTCTTTAGGTTTCTTTGGTTTAAAAAGGAACATTTATAACTAGCATTTTAAGCCGATTTTGGTAAATTTTACAATATGGAGATTATTATAAACAGTCCTAATTTATATATTCATCTTCACGATGCTGTTTTAATGGTTCAATTTCTTATTGATGGCTTTATTGAAGTTACATCAAATTTTAATCTTTAATCAATACTTTTAGTGGATTTTGTATTTATAACAATTCTAGGTGCATTATGGGGTAGTTTTGCAAATGTTTGTATTTTTAGATTACCAAAATCTAAAGGAGTTGTCTCAGGAAGATCTTATTGTCCAAAATGCAAAAAGCAGATTTTGTGGTATGATAATATACCAATAATTTCATACTTAGTTCTAAATGGAAAATGCAGAAAATGTAAAAAACAAATTACTAGCCAATATGTCCTTGTAGAGATTTTAAGCTTATTATCTTTTTTATTTATTTATTTTTTATATGGCATTTCATTAACAACTTTGTTGTTAATTATATTAGCATTATCTTTCATAATTATTTTTTTTATTGATTTAAAACATTTCATAATACCAAATTCATTAACATTTCCATTAATGATCTTGGGATTTATAAAATCTTTTGACCCATATTTAAATCCATTATTTCCAAATTATATTAATTCATTAATTGGAGGGTTATTTGGGTATGGAGTTATTTGGTCAATTATTTTTTTCTACAAACAAATTAGGAAAAAGGAAGGAATGGGACTTGGCGATGCGAAACTCTTTGCTGTAATTGGTTTTTGGTTTGGCTGGCTTTCAATTCCTTTTATAATATTTTTTTCATCTATTATTGCCCTAGCAAGCGTAGTTCCAGATTTAATGAAAAAAACAAAAAAAATGAACACCCAAATCCCGTTTGGTCCTTATATTATTATAGGCACTTTAGTTTATTTGGTATTTGAAAATAATTTAAGATTTTATTTGTTTTAAAAATCCCAAAATGATTATTCATCACATAGAATTATTTTTTATATAATGTTTAAATAATTTATGAAAAAATTTTTATATTTTTTTTTATTTTTAGTCATTTGTATTTATATAACTTCAGAATTCATAGGAGATAAAATAATCAAAGGTACTCTTGAGGATAATATTACTAATACACTTGATCGAAAAACTAAAATTGAAAATTTAAAAATAAATTATTTTAAAGGTGAAGCTTTAATAACAAAATTAAAACTTGAAAATAAAGATTTTCCTGATCATTTGTTAATAATAGATAAAGCCTACTTTGAATTAAAAACTTCGTCCATATTTTCTAGTATTATTGATATTAGTGCAGTGGAATTAGATGGCATTGAATTTAATTATTATTTTAATTTTAAAAAAGCTAAAGTAAAAGATAACGTAAATTCACTTAATAAATCTATTGATAATAATGAAAGCTCTTCTTCACATTCAAAGAAGTTTAATATAGAAGAATTAAACATTAAAAATATAGTTCTTTCAGTCAATTCTCCAGATTTAAAAATCTCTCAAGAAATTCTTTTAAAAGATATACAATATAAAAATGTAGGAAATACCGAGAAAAGCAAAAATTATAAAACTATTATAAAAGATTTTTCTAAAAATATAGAAGAAACAGTAAAGAACAAAATCTTAAAAAAAAATTTTAAGGATAAATTAAATAAATTAAGAGATGTTGGAGAGGATAAAATTAAAGATGAGTTGGAAAAAAACAAAGATAAATTAAAAAATAAATTAAAAAAAATTATAAAATAAAATGTTAAATGATTTAATTAAAAACATTTCAAAAACAATTATTGGAAATCAAGAAAGAATTAAATTAACTTTGGCAGCAATTATTTCTGAAGGTAGCATTTTAATTGAAGATTTTCCAGGTTCTGGCAAAACAACTTTTGCAAAAACGATTACGCAAAATTTAGGATTTAGTTTTAAAAGAATACAATTTACCTCTGATTTATTACCAAGTGATATTTTAGGTTATAATATATTTTCAAATGATAAATTATCTTTTCAAAAGGGACCCATATTTACAAATATTGTACTTGCCGATGAACTAAATAGAGGAAGTCCAAAATCTCAAAGTGCTTTTCTAGAGGCAATGGAAGAAAAAAAAGTTTCAATTGATGGAGTAACTTATAATTTGCCAGAACCATTCTTTGTAATTGCAACACAAAATCCAATGGATTCCTCTGGCACAAGTAGCTTACCAGACTCACAGCTTGATAGATTTATGATTTCATTTTCTTTGTCAGACTTAGATGATCAAGAAAAAATATCAATGTTGAAAAATGAAATTAGCTTCGATGAAAATAAATCTGAATTAATAGATTGGGACAAATTAAAAATTCAAAAATCAAAAATAAATATTAGTGATGATATATATAAATATGCAATTGAAATAGAACAAACAATAAAATCATTGGAACAGAAAATTTATATTTCAGCAAGATGTTTAAAACAAATAATTGATATTGCAAAAGGCTGGGCGATACTAAACAAAAAAAATTATGTAACTCACCAAGATATTAAAGAAACACTTCCTTTTATTTTAAGACACAGAATAAAATTTTTAAAACAAGAGGAAAAATCTGAATTTGTCAAAAAAGAAATACTAGAAAAAATTGTAATAGAAAAATGATAGCAAAAGCTATTAAAGGTTTATTTAATAACAAATTAATTCAAAATCTTAGTTATAAAAATAGAAAAAAAATATTTATATATCCTAATTTAAGTGGTTTAGGATTGGCTTTATTTATATTTTTCTGTTTTTTAATTGCCATTTTTTATGAAAATAATTTTGGATTATTGTTGTCCATAATTATTTTTTTTGTTTTCTTTATTTCAATTTTTATCTCTCATCAAAATATTAACCATATTACGTTTAGTCAAAACGCTGAATATTTTATCGAAAATGAAAAAAGGGACAGACTTAACTTAAATATTTTAAATTCCACAAATGAGAAAAAATTAAATATTGATATTGATTATGATAATAAAACTATTGGAAATTTTAATTTTAATAAAAAAGTAAATAACATTAATCACTTTTTAAAATTTAAAGAAAGAGGAACATACTTTTTTAAAAGATTTTGTTTAAAATCTATTTATCCCTTCGGTGTAATACGCACTAAACTTTACTTTAATTTAAATAGTCCTATATATGTTTATCCAAAATCAATTAAGCCTACCGATGATTTATTAAAGCAATTTAATATTGCTAATACAAATAATGCTAATCATGACTTTGAAGGAATAGAAGAATTTAAAAGAGGTGATAGTTTTTCAAGAGTAGCTTGGAAAAAATCAACAATCAAAAACAAAAAATTTGTTAAAAAATTTATGGACCCTCAAAAAGATTTAAAACTGATACTAGATTTAAACCAATATCCAAATATACCTTTTGAAACACTATTAAGTTATGCAACTTATATAATTAAAGTTTATTTTAATAAAAAAAACAATCTTACAGTCAAACATAAAGATAATATTTTTTTTCTTAAATCTAACAGAAGTTCTTTAAATCAAATATTAAAGTATTTTTCCAATGTACAGTCTTAAATTCTCAAACATTAAAGTTCTGTCCTTTTTAATTTTAATTTTATGCTTAGTTTCAATAGGAAATGATATTAGTTTTATAAATAAAATATTTTGGGCATCTTTAATTGGAATCAGTTACTTTTTTCTTCAATTTAAATTTAGGTTTAAAAGTTTATTAATTGGCGGCTATGGAATAATTGCGATTTATATTCAGTTAAGACTAAATCAATTTGTCTTTTCTGAAGAATTTTTCTTAAATTGTTTGGCTGTTTTGCTTACCGCAAAATACTCTGAGATTTTAACTAAAAGTGATCAATTGTCTTTTAATTTAATTTCAATGGTAATTGCAGTTGCAAGTTTAATTAAAGGACAAGATTTATTAAGTTCAGCAACTTCTTTAACAATCATTATTTTGTCAATAGTAAATATGTATCTTGTTCAACAAAAAGAAGTTATGGATTTTAATTTTAAAAATATCCTCAAATATTTAGGATTTGGTTTGAGTATTTTTCCAATTATTATTATTTTTTATTTAATTTTTCCAAGAGCGGAAGTTAATTTTAGACTTTTTGACCCATCAGCTAGTTCTTTAGGAATACCTGATAGTATAAATTTAGGATCTTTTAGAGAATTTTCTAATTCAGAGGAACCAGTTTTTACACTTATAAATAAAAATTATAAAAAAGATGAACTTTATTTTCGTGTAAAAATTTTTGATTACATGGAAAAAAATAAGTCTTGGAGACCTACTTCAAAAATTTACATGTACAATACTTTTAAAAATCATATCAATATTAATAAAGGTCAAGATTTAGGAGAAAATTACGAAATTATTATAGAACCGCATAAAGGTAGATGGATACCAAGTCTAGCTAATTCAAAGCTAAAAACTATAGATATTAAAGTTCTAGAAAATCCTTTTAATCAAACTTTCTCAAATAGAAATTCACTCGATCGAAAGAAAAAATTAGAATTTTTAAAATATAAACCTAATCACTTAATTTATGACAAATTATTAGATTATTATACTCTTGTTCCTGATAGTGTATCCAAGGATCTAAAAAATTGGGCTAATAAAAATAAAGAGGATAAAACTGATAAAGAGTATTTAAATACCATTCTAACTACTTTTGCTAATGGAAGTTATTATTATAATTTAAGCCCAGCAAATTTATCACAAAATAGTTATGCTGATTTCTTCTTAAAAAATAAAGAAGGTTATTGTGAATATTATGCTGGAACACTTGTATTACTTGCAAGATTAGCCAATATTCCTAGTAGAATTGTTTCTGGATATTTAGGTGGAGATTTAAATGATATTGGTGATTTTTATGTATTTAGACAAAAGGATGCCCACGCATGGGCCGAAGTTTGGTTTGAGAATGAAGGATGGGTTAGGGTAGATCCTACTAAATTTGTACCTCCAGAAAATGTTCGAAATACATTCAATGACATATTCAATTACAATAAAAGCACTTCAGATAATTTTATTAGTTTAAAAGTATTTAAAGTTTTTGGTTATTATATGAATTATGCAGATTTTGTTTGGACACAACATCTTCTTTCATACGACAATACTGAAAGAAAATCATTTATCGATGATTTAATTAATTTTAAATTTTCAAAAGTATTTATATGGATATTTGCACCCTTAGCATTATTAATTTTAATTAGATTGTTATTTTTATTTAATAAAAGAACGATCATTAAAATAATAATAAATTTAATTATTTGGAGATTTCAAAAGAAATATAATTTACTTTATTCAGATACACATCAAGAAATTATAAATAAATTTTCAAATAAAGAAAAAGTCAAATACCAAAAACTATTTAATATTTTTGAAATAGCCAAATATTCTAATGTGAAAATAAAGTATTCAAATATATTTAAATCTTTAGTATAAATAATTTATATTTACTGATTATCTTGATGAAAAATAAAGGATTCACCCTAATAGAACTCTTGGTCGTAGTTGCAATTATAGGAATTTTAGCTGCAGTAGGAGTTGTTGCTTATAGTGGGTATACGAGTGGTGCAAAAAAACAAGCTGCCAGCTCAAATCATAAAGCAATTGTCAAATATATAATTGCAGAAACAATGAAATGCTCAATGGGAAATGAAAAAGCAATGGAAGATGAATTAGATTGTAGTAAACAAAATTTAAATACTTGGAAAGATGTTGTCGCAAAGGCTGCATTAAAAGCTTTAGCTGATTTTAAGAATCCTTATGACACTTCAAAAGGCGCCTTAACTCACGGTGGCGGAATATCCAATGATACTGATGTTGGTTATAATCGAATGAGATCTCCGGGTACGAAAATTCAGGTTATAACTTGTGTAAAGACTCCATGCTCTGGTACCCAATGTAGCATTCCTAATCATGTTTGTAGTGAAGAAATTAATTTAAATTAATTTAATGAATGATAATAAAGGATTCACCTTAATAGAACTCCTAGTCGTCGTAGCAATCATTGGTATTCTTGCTGCTGTAGGTGTTGTTGCTTACAGTGGGTATACGAGTAGTGCTAAACATAATGCGTGCAGGGATAATCATAAAAAAATTGTAAAAACCATCTTAGAAAAAAGTGCATTTTGTGAATTCAATCAAACTATTAAATTAAAAAATTGGTATTCTGGGTTTAAGGAAGGAGCAGAGTATGATTTTAATTGTTCAGGAACATTTATATCTTTAGCTCAAAAAGTAGGAATACATATGACAAATGTTTTAAAAAACCCCTATACCCCAAATAATCATTGGGGTTATGATTGGATGGGCAACAGTTCATCACCAACTACTGAAGGCCGAACCTTTTATCACAATATTTCCTCTACACAATTTAGAATAAGAACACTTTGTGATGGAAAAGTAATAGAGTCTATTATTCAATAATGAAACAAAAAATGTTTAAACTAATAGAGTTCTTAGTCGTAGTTGCAATTATTGATCCAAACTTTTAAAATTAATATTATCTAAAATACTTAATTTAATTAGAAGTTATGTCTCCAAGAACTTCTATAAGTACTTACTTCGCCAGCAGCCGCATCTAAAGTCACTAAGTCTTTTTTATTTTGTGTAGATTGACCCGCAATGTTTGCAAATAGTTTTCCTGCAAAGAATACAATTCTTGATAATACCCCTTGACCAACATAGAAACATTGATCAGAGCTTGCTCTTTTCTTACCTAATCTAGATGAGAAGTTAGTTCCACATTCATCGTCCACTGCGCAAATAAAGGCATCCCCTAAACTACATTTATTAACTGATGAGGAAGGTTGATAAATAGGGAAATAAACAAGTCCACTTGAAACTGATGGTTCAGCAGTTACTTTTTGTGAATTTGATAATGTTACATACCAACCCATATCTTTTTGTAAATTTGGACAGTTTGCACCTGTTGAATCATTCGTTGTATTTTTACATCTTGTAAGGTCGATTGCGTTTCTTGCAACACTTACTGCTCTGTAATTTGGATAATGCGGATCAGCAATACCAAGCATTAAGTTTTGTATGCCACTTGAGGTATCTCCAATTCTTTCATAGTCACCTGTTCCAGCATACAACCATAATGAATTAGTT
>MDSZ01257306.1_pt1 | contig 11606 bp, 18 predicted proteins | sample 811201 | NCBI WGS metagenome assembly MDSZ01 (sample SAMN05326647, study PRJNA326480) | marine metagenome | isolation source: seawater | place: Indian Ocean: North | collected 2010 | reverse complement strand
GAAACCTGTATCGTATTGTCGGACATATAAGAGGAGCTGAAGTAATTCCTTTAAGGCAAAGAATTAGAACTCTTACTGATAATCAAGGACTTAGAGTAAGATATCTTCTCAATGAAATCTCTAAAGAAGATATGGCAAAGAAATTGTTTTCCAATGATAAATTACGCAGAAGACTTGTAGAGTCACTCAATGTAATGGATTTACTTGAAAATGTTGGTAGAGAAACCATCCTTGGTCTTCACAACTCCCCTGAAGATAATCTCACTGATTTAGCTGAAGAAGGTCTTATGCAAATGACGGAACTAATAACATACTGTAATGAACAATTTGACAAAATTAGTAAAGTTTATAAAGTACAACAGCTACGTATAAATCCAGAAACACTTCTATACTCGTACTACAAAAGGTAAAAAAAATAAAAATAAATTATTACAAATTATTTTTACTTGTATCTTGTAATAAACATATTTCTTAGTTTTGATGTAAAATTAATATGTTTATTTTTTATTATCCAGACTGGTAAACAAGTTATTCCTTGTCCACGTTTTAGATGCCTAGAACCTTTGAAAACTAAAACATCTAAGATATTTAACACCTTTTCTTCCTGTTCATCCATTTCTTCTCTATCGATTCTATACTCACTCTTGTAAGTATATCTATTGTAATTACCCCATTTATATATTTTGTAATATCGATCTGTTGCTATACTATTTTTTACTAATCCTAATCCCATAATCTTGTTAATATCATTATTCATCTCAAGTATAATTACTAGTGCACCTTTATATATGTCCTCTTTCATTTCCATAGGTGATCCATAAATACAACCATCCCATTCATTTCTTCTTCGCCACGTTTGATTCTGCTCCCAAGTTTCATTGTTAAATCTAGTTGTTGCGATTGTAAGTTTCATATGTAGACTAAGTTGAATCATTTTAAAAGAGAGATAATACTTCAATTTTATCTCTTTTTATATAAATGAACGAATACGTAAAACGTTCTATTTCATATTTTCTCTCATTAACTATTGTTACAATTGTAATGATTTATACACTTGATTTACCAGGCTATCTAACTGGTGCCGATAAGCTTATAGATGAGTATTACTATAAAAATATGATCGGTAGTTTTATACTTGATATCTTTATTTGTGCAATTTACATTTCTATAGCTATGCTAGTTACAAGATACCTACAAATTAAAGATAACACATACGAACTACTTGCCCTTATTGCAACATGTGTTGTTATATCAAGTTGTTTTATGATACTTTTCAATAATGGTTTTAATAAAGGTTCTTTTTTCTCAAGATGGTTTGCAAAAGTTGGATTTAGAGCTGTTGTTTACGATGCAATCTTAGTGTCTACTATATTTGTAATAATGAAAATTATATATAAACATATATAAATGCAAAAACATTTGTATCACCTGCTTATTTTTATAGTTATTGTTTTTAAACTAGGATTTTTACTTAGCACATTTGCTTTTAAATACTTTAAAATGTATGATATTCTAGATAAAGAAACTATGGAAACCATGGAAAAAATTAGAGATCAGTTTTTAACAGTTAGTGAAGTATTTATGTACATTGTTTTAATTATAGTTTTCTCTCCTCATAGAAAATCTGTTGACATAAAACTTTCTAGAGAAGAACAAATTATTGCTTTTGCTATTGGTATATTAGGTTTACTACACACAAATTGGAATACATTTAAAAAATTATTTTATCTTGGAAGAGGTGAAATTAAAGATGTTTATAACTATGTTGTGAATATTTAGATTACGCTAAGTTGATCGGGTTCCCTTGTTTCTTTTTCTGTCATCATACCTATGCAAATACAGCATCCGCCACAAAATAGGAGAATAGACAGCAAAGATATTAGACTAATAATAATCCAGAAGTAAATGTAACCCATTATATGTATTTGATTGTTTCTCAAATTGCTGATAGCACAATCATTGAACAATTCAACACATAACCAGATAAATACTCCTAAGCCTAAGCAGCCTGATATACCACCTAATTTATTACTTTCATCTTTTTCCTGGTGCTTATTGTTAAATAGAAGATTTAAACCAGTTATTATACATGTGCACAGTAAAGCAGTCCACAAATTACTATTTTCACAATTAGATTTCACTGTTTCATCTGAATTATTAACCAATGCTATAATAGCAAATATTTCCCAGACCACCATCCCTATACTAGCTATTACTTGAAATGCAAATCGTGCACACATTCCTTTTGTTTCATTATCAAATGTAGTAGCTTGATTTTCCGACATATTTTCTTTTGGTGTTATTTGAGTGTTCTTGAAGAGTGTAGGCGAGTTAACGGACATTTACGAATGTTAGTGCACTACATAGTATATAACGTTTCAATTTTTTGATTTATTAATCAAGTTTATAATTAGAAAAACTTAATTAATTTTAATTTTAAAAGTGTATGCTTTTTTATGAAGATTATTAACTGATTTTCTCTCTTCATCTGTTAGTTTAAAGTAATCTGATAAAGAATCAACAGTAAGTTTATCTGGAACATTGGGTAATTTTGTTATGTCTGGTAATAGTTGAAAAATATACTTCTCTAAGTATTTCATTCGATAACGAGTAGTTTCAAATAAGTATAGTGCTAGTTTATTAGAAAAAAACTCACATAATCTCTCTAATGTTTCATCATCTTCTGATACAATAACATAGTTGTCTCTATTTGATATACCGTATTCACCTTTATAATCTATAAATGGAAAACCATACATTTTATGCCCCATAATTATTTTTTTCTTACCGTAAAAAGCCATTGGTTTATTACTATATTCAAATACTACTCTGGCATCTAACTTTGAAAGAACTGTCGTCCGAATATTTTTATATGGATGGTCTTTTGAATATTCTTTCTTGAGAGAAATTGTCTTAGAAGGCATATTTGTTTTATAAACTTTTGGTAAAGGGATTTGATTTTCTTTTATTTTTATTTTTTTTAATATAGATGCCCCAAAAACTGGCAACGGTTCATCTTGTTTTATTGGATATTCAATATATTGTTTCAAATCTTTATCATATAAATCTATTACACCATCACTAGGTTTCTTTACAAGATGAAAATAACATGTTGGTGTCTGAGCTTCGCCTGAAAAAAATCGGTTTGTCTCTGTATTTGTAAGACATTTAAGTTTTTTAATTTTAAAACTAGTCAAATAATGATATGTTCTGGCTTTATCTGGCTTCATCCAAATAGATGGAATTATTACTAATAAACTTCCCTTTTCTCTCAATAAGTTAATTGAATGTCTAATAAATGCAATCCAAATTGTTTGACCATCTCTTTTCTTTGAAAGTTTTCTATTCGTAGGAACCTTTTTTATTCCATTGCAATTATACGGTGGGTTTCCAATAACATAATCATATTTTCCTTTTAATTCTAGAAAATTACCTTCAAGAATATTTGCATTTTCTCCGAATATCTCTCTTAGTTTCAAAACATTTTCATGTCTAAGCTCCGATAAATAAAGCATATCTTTTACTATATGATTATGTCTAACTTCTTCATTTTCTATAACACAATTTAATCCATCAAAAAGTTTCCAGTATAATTTCATCGAAAAAAATCCTGTACCAGCCCCTGCGTCTAGCCATTTCTTGTTTGGATCTGAAAATACATTATCTGGAAGCATATTTAACATATCATCTATTAAACTAAATGGTGTTAATATTTCTCCATATAATAGCTTTGCTTCTGGATTTATAGAGAGATTTTGATTATAATCTGTTTCTTTTATAATTTTTATTGACATATAATTATAAAAATTATCCTTATTTATTGTTTATTACGCAAGAATACTACTATTCCAATAAAATGTATTTGACTTTAACATATTATTCATCATGAATATCTCTTTTTGTTGCGATCTAATTATTCTATAAGCAAAACCTATCATAAATGCATTATTTGTATGCATTAATAGTCTTTTGCTCATATCTATAGCAACTTGATGATGTGGTATCATATGGTCAATATACATTTTATCTGATAACTCCATATGTTCCAAGTGATGATTGTGAAGTTCCGGATCAAAAAACTCTGGTAGACATTTTGCATTTGGGTCTTCTGTACCTTCAGTAAACTCTGCCAAAGTTTTAATATAAACTTTATTCATCTTCTCCATATCATTACTAACACTGTCTGGTAAACTCAGAAAGTCCTTCATAATTGCTATTTCTCTTCCTTGAACCCAAATTAGTTCTCTTAGCAAACTTTGCATCCATGGAGTTTTACTTTTTTTTTGTAATTTTAAGCTTATGTCTATAGCTACTTGATGATGTGGTATCATATGTAATAAATAATCCCTATCAGACAAATAATCTCCACATGGATTTTTATTTGTCGGTTCCATTATTAATATGAAATATTAATTTATTATTTTAAAATACAAATATTACAATTAGAACATGTATACCTATTAAAATGAATAGCCATATTGTTACTACACTGTTGACATTTTGGATTGTTAATACTTTTTAATACACTCAAAGGAATATTTTTATTAACATGTTTGATTTTTTTTGGAGTAGTGTATGTCTTTTTCTTTCTCTTTTTACCCATGTATATAAATACAAATAAAATATCTTTTTATGCAGAAAATATCCAAAGAATTATTGCAACCATAGCAGGTAACACAAACATATCTAAATGTGCAAATAATGCAGTCAAACTCACTATTATTGAAAGATGAATTACATGAAATATGTCTCGTTTTTCATTGTTTGTTAAATCATCATTTAATAAGTAATCACCTACTAACATAAATAAACTCAAAAACAAAAATATGTATTCTATCGATTTTGTTTTAAAAATAGATTTTTTTATTTTCTCTAGAATATTATTTTTATCTCTTACTATTGATAACATTAAATATAATCCGTAAACACTAAGTATAGTAATTAAAAGTTTATAAAATATACTTTGTCTTTCACTATCTATCATTAATTTATAATAATATTTTTTTGATTAGATTATTATGTTTCAATACTTCACTCAAAACAACTCTATAAAATGGACGTACATTACTCATATTTTTACGTGCATGATAGCTTGTGAACCAACCAACTTTGTCTTTTTCAAAAAGACCATCTTTACATACATGCTGAGGAAGTCGTTGTTTCATTAGTTTAAAATTATTTTCAAAGTATTCTGGTAATTTATCATCATATGGTACGTAAAATACATAACTTGTAAATCCATTTTTATTTACCTGTAGTAACATGTTTTCCTTTACATATTTTTTAAGATGTGATTTACATCCGAAAAATCCATTAAGTTCTTCGCAACCTTCTCTTAATGCTGTCTCAAAATGACTTTCCCTACCTTCTTTTCCGCCTCCAAAATCACTCCATTTTTTATCTTCATGCTCTCGACCTAAAAGATATAAGATTTTTCCTTTATGAATTGTAACTGGTAGTAGTCCTGCACCCATTTAAAATATAATGAGAAATTGATTTTATATCTTGTTATTTTTCGTGCTCTTTTTTCGGTTCTCTTTTCTATGCTATTACCTATAAAATTGATTCGGCTATATTAATGCTATTTATATCATAAATATAATGATGGCATCCACCCAAGATATGGTTCCTGTTAAGAACATTTCCCTTTATATTCCAAGACTAGCACACGATAGTCACAAAGATAGTAATTTTACAGCATTGGATCAATTTATAGCTCATAAGTTTAAAAGTTTGGCTATAGGTGTTGTAAAAAATATTGATTTTAAAAAGGGATTTATTAATAAGGAAGGTAGGGTATACTATAAAGCATTCATACATTTTGAAAATTGGTATGATAATGCTACAACACGAAGCTTGCAGCATAGAATATTTAATCCAAAAGACTATGGAAATAGTTGTGCAAAACTTGTGTATGAAGACCCTCACTATTGGATGCTACTAGAAAATAAAAACCAAAATAAGAAACAAGAAGCTTTTGAATTGGTAAAAAAACTTGAAAAACAACTAGCTCAAGTTGCTCAACTTGCCGAAATGTTCCAACTCGCTCAGATGACTAATCATAGCAAGCCTATTGATCCTGCTGAGCCTGGTGCAAAAAGAACTAGAATGACGGCTTATGGCTATTAAAAAATTAAATTAAATAAATATTTAATTATAAAATTGAAATTATTTTTTTAATACTTTCTTATTTTATTAATTCACAGTACAAAATACAACCTATAAGCTTATACACAACTGAAAATGACTACTGCTATTATTACCCGTGAAGCAACTCATCGCTCAATATGTCCGTTTAGCAGAGAGGTGATCTACCCAGGAGATCGTATCACATGCTATACCAAAGAACAGCATGATGCATTCGTAGCATCTATTAACACTAGGATACCATGTGCTCTTATCAATGCTATTCTGAGTAGCGGAGAAGGTGTGCCTGAAAAGATTGGACTGTGGGGCCATGATGCCCACACTAACTGGTTGGCAAAGAAGTCCTCTTCTGGAAGAACTATCAAACCTGTACTCAAACAGGAAAATCGTAGCTTTGTTGCTGGTTCTGGATTCTCTGGTTGTGACCAATATGACCGGGGTTATGATCGCGGCGTAGGAGCGGGTGCCATACCAATTAACAACCATGCTGATTTGAAAAACTTTGTCGTGGACGATACTCAGATCGAATACGACTTGTCTTTACAGCCAGATGAGGAGCTTCGTGATTGTGAAGAAGAATGGGATGACGATGAATCTAGTGATGATGAAGATGAATGGCTAGCAAGCGAAGACGATTCAGACGACGAAGGCGATTGCCCATCTACATGTGCATGCAGCTATTGTGACACAAAAGACCCAACTAATTGGGGATATAATAAAAAAGGACAATATGTTTACATGTCATCTGATGATGACTTCGAACATGATGAAAACGGTAATAATTGTATGAAAGAAGATGAAAAATAATTGAAAATTATACACCACCAAAAGCACTAGACTATCTAAAATAATTAATTATCTTAAAATCAATTATTTTAATGAAGCTTAAAATTAAAAGTTAATTTATCTTTTTTTACGCTCTCTCTAGATGTGTGCATCATAACTTTTGTATATCCTTTACCTGTTTTAAAGTTAAGTTGAATATGCATTAAACAACCTTTTAGTCCAGGTTTATCATCTTCAATTATATTTATAATTTGTCCGCGATTTTCATCAATTTTCTTGTATACAAATGAAGCTGGTGCGCCGGTTCTTCGGTCACCCTCTTGAGTAAACTTATATGTATTATCGTCGTGAAAATGCATAATTATATCTTTACCAGTGTTGAAACGTTTGAAAATACCTGTTCCATGACAGTCAGAGTAAGTAATAGATTTGTTATACAGAGTACCAGGAGTTCTCATTATAAAATATAAGAAGAAAATATTGATTTATCTAATTCGAGTTTCGTTATCTTCTAGTTTTGCATTATCATAAAACTTCAAGTTTTCACCAGCAATTGAAAAATCTGAAGGTCTCAAAATACTCCAATCTGTTTCCGGTATTAAAATGCCACATTGTGTGTATATATAACCAACTAGAGCACTACACCAAAATCTATCAGTTTTTTGTGGCTTTGCATCTTTTCTAAACAATGCTCCTATCCAATCTAAAGGAAAAACATCATATGGTTTATCATAAACTACACTATGTACGTACTTAAGCCGTTGTTCACTAAAGCATCTTTCATCACATTGAACTTTTCTAACAAATACGTTTTGTGCCCCATAAGAATCAACTATTTCTTGTAAAGGTGTAATTTGAACACCTAATTTTACTTTACCATCTTGAGGATCAGGGGTTCCCTCCCAACTAGATTCCCAAACAAAAGTACCTTTTAAACTAGGATGAATAAAAGTTGGATCTTTTAATATCATCGCCACATGGGTATAATTACTATGTGTACCCCATTTTATTAATGACGACAAGAAACTAGAACTATGACTATTAAACAAAAGTAAATCACCGGTATTTAATTCCATATATAAAAATAGAATTAAAAAAATCTACCTCCTCCTCTTTATTTTTTTCATTTTTTCATTTTTTCTTTTGTTTTTAAGAACGCAACCAGCGGCTTATCTGTGCTCCAGTGTATACAGTACCAGCACGTCTTACTGTTCTTCGATCACAATCACATATGCACTCTCCTGTACAGCAACTGATTAGAAGTCCTACAACTAGGAACAGTGCACACAATACAAACATTACTTGTGAGCAGGCAACACTTTGAGAGCACATATCGAATGCGATGCCTGTCATAAGGTCAATAAGAATCTCGCCTAGAATGTCGTCGTCATCGTCTGTTTCTGCCTTCACAGCCGTGAATAGTGAGAACAAGACAAACATAGTGATGAGAGCAAACACCATCTTACGCCATCCGTGTAGTGAAGTGATGCCGTTGCTTGAGGTACGTCGTTCGATTTTCGACGCAACAGTAGTCGTCGGATCCTTTTTGGGAACATATGGCGGCAGAAGACTGTTGATCTTGAAATGACCACCTTTATTCGAAATATTCCCTGAATATAGAGCATGGCGGATCGACTTTTTGATGGCTGCATCATGAACATACGGGCTTGTTGAGTGGATATTAACATACTTCTTGATATCCTTGAAAGTTGCTCCACGTCTCGAGCCCGTAAGGGTTATAGCTTCATGAACCAGCCTTTTTGTCTCCCTTCCTACAAGGAGAGTACGTCGTCTTGGTGATTTGGGCATATGTGTTTTTTGGTATGTATACTTGAGGTTATGAAATGTTTTGGTGCGGGGATGTAAGTACCCCTACAAAAGATATTTTCATTTCAATTTTTTAAAAACTTTTTTATTTACTATCAAAAATCCTATATAAATTAGTATTTTAAATAGCAACATGAAAAATTGATTTTAATTTATTTTTAATTTTTTATTCTATATCCTTAGTAAGAAAACATGTCAGCTTGGTACGAACAATCTGGTCCAACAAAAGCCGAAGCTATAAGTGATGCAAAAAACTCTTTAAAAAATGAAGATATTCCAGAATATGTTATAGAAAAATGTGTTCAAGCTGAGATAGACACCTATGGCGGATTAGGAAGTTATAGAGGCTATGCAATATTCACACGTCAAACTATACTGCAAAGAATAAAGCAAATGATTAAAACTAGAAAAGAAAAAATATCAATTATAGAAAAAAATCCACATTTTCAAAGATGGATGAACTATGTACTATATCGTCCACCTGATGAAAGTCTTGGACACAAACCATTAAGATACCTAGATGCATTTAATTCATTCTCAAAAAAAAGTAATTTAATGTAAAAAATGTAGTCTAAGATTTTAATCACCGTAAATAAAAAATTGAAATAGGGAAACATACCTATTTTTTATGCATCACCAAACCCATCAAATCTCTATCTTTCCAAAGAAAAACATGGCTTACCACATAAATGGCTACGCTACCCCTGCTGCTGGTCTCGCAGCTTTAAGGCAGATGAAACGTGAAGTCTGCTGCAAAAGTCAGTTCAAGTTCCTATGTACAGCTTGTGGAGAATACGTGAACCGCGGAGACAAGATCACAAAGGCAATGACGTGCCGCGAAGGGATGACCTTGCGGTTTCGCGGATGTGACTCAACTAGCCCTTATTGTGGACCAGGAGACACATGCTTTTACCAGCCGAATACCGGCGATGTATGGGTTCACATCGGTTGCATCCCGTACTGGTTCAATACTTTTACCAACAAGTTTGAAAAAGAACCAACGGCTTTCCTCGCGGACCCGAAAACACCCATAGACTTCCCACTCAAGCACGGAATTACCCGTTTGAATCGCGCGGCGGGTGTCATCCAGCGCGCATGGCTTTCTAGAAGAACCCGCAACATGAGGGTCTGGATTGTCATGGACAAGTTTACTAGGGCAGAAAAAGTGTACCGTGGAAAAGTTACTGATCGGGTATCTTTACCGCCACCAATGTTCCTCATTGTCACCTTCAGTGATGGTGAAAAAAGAATGTATCATCCTGACCACCTTTCTCTTCTCAATCACGAAGGACTACGACGTATCTACACAGGCCCGACTCTCTCCAACTTTTCGAGAATTACAGACCTTAACTATGGTCGGCTTCTTAAAAACGTCAAGCAAAAAAACCCACAAAGTGGAAGTATTATTCCCTAATCACAAAAAAAAGAAAAAAATATAAAAAATACACACAACATAATAACACTACATATTTTTTTACTTACCATACAAGTAGAGTTAAAAAATATGCATTTATTTTTATATCTAGGTATGTTATATGCTACATAGTAAAAGAAAAGCACCTCCCATGCCAATGGTATCCTATGAAAAACATTCTCTGCAAGCTTCAAGACAACATAACGGATCATTTGATCTTAATTTATGGCAGTCTCATTACCATCTACTAAGTGATATTGAAAAAAATCAGATGAGACTATTAATAGAAGCTTTTCAGAGTAGACGGTTGAAACAGGTACAGCCTATTCACATGTATTTTAAATAATTATAGTGATTCAACAATTTTCAATTTCTTTTTCTTTTTTGGTTTAATTTCAAGTGAAGTAGGACAATGGTCAGAACCCATTATATCAGGATGAATATCTGTGGCTTTTATCCATGATCTATATTTTTCAGGAACTAAGAAGTAATCAATTCGCCAGCCTATATTTTGCTTTCTCTCCCATGGACATCTTTGATTCCAATAAGTAAACTTTTTCTCTGCGCCAATATTATTTTCACGGTAACTATCTATCCATCCTGTATCAAGCAAAGCTTTAAAATTATCTCGCTCAATATCCAAGAAGCCAGCTACTTTATTTTCCCACTTTTCTGGTTTTGCCACATCAAGTCCTTCATTCGCTACATTAAAATCACCACATACAACTGTTGGTTTTAATAGATTCAATTCATTAACCCAATCTCGAAATTGTTGATCCCATGTACATGTTCTATACAAACATCTATCTGTACCCGGTCCTTGAGAGTTAGGTGTGTAAACAGTAACAACAATAAGATTTTTAAACTCTACTGCTGTTATTCGACCCTCACTAATCGATAAACTCATCGGCTCAATTTCTCTTATAGGCTTTGTCTTACTCCATATAGAAGTTCCACTCAAACCTTTTCGTTGATCAGTGCCATCACAGGCCCTCCAATAACGATAAGGATATATTTTTGCTAAGTCTTCTGGCATTTTTACTTGTTGCTCTTCGGCTTTTGTTTCTTGCCAACAAATAACATCATATTCCCCTCCCAATAGGAAATCAAGATATCCTTTTTTTATCTTTGCACGAATGCCAGCTATATTCCAACTAATTATTTTCATTGTTAATATCATCAATAAAAATAATTTTATATTTTTTCAATTTTATAATAATTTCCTCCACTATTTAAAGTTCTTGCACAACAATCTCTTCTGTTTCTTTTACTCCATATTTATACTTAGTTGGAGGTGATCCTTCCTGAATGATAAACCAATCACCGATATGTGTTCCCTGACACTGATAACCCTCAACTAGATGGGTTATATATCCTGTAATTCTATCGCCATCTTCACACGTTACTGTTATATCTTGTCTTCTTGATCTGT
>MDSZ01077656.1_pt1 | contig 11606 bp, 10 predicted proteins | sample 811201 | NCBI WGS metagenome assembly MDSZ01 (sample SAMN05326647, study PRJNA326480) | marine metagenome | isolation source: seawater | place: Indian Ocean: North | collected 2010 | reverse complement strand
CTATCAAAATTTGGTAGAGGAATTAAAAAAGGGGTAAGAGTGAAACAAGGACAAATAATTGGCTATGTTGGATCAACAGGTCTATCAACAGGACCTCATTTACATTATGAAGTTATAGAAAATGGAAAAAAAGTAAATTCTCAGAAATTAAAATTACCATCTGGTAAAATTTTAAAAGGAAATGAGAGAAAAGATTTTGAAGTTTCTAAAATTAAAATTGATGTTCTAAAATCTGATTTGATTTTTAAAAACAACTAATCAGAAATATTTGTTTGTTTAGAGCTTTGTTCAAAATCGTTAATGTCTGAGTTGTTTTCTTTAGGAATTATTTCTTTTTGACCTATATCTTTTTCTTCAACATCTTTATAACTTTCTTGTGCCATAAGTATTCTTACAAAATGATCAGCGTGCTGAAGATAATTTTCTGATAATATTTTATCACCATGCGATAGTGCCTCTCTAGCTAAATCCTTATATTTATCTACAAGTTTAGATGCGTTCTGATTATTTCTGCCTGGATTTTTTCTTCTAAATTCAAAATTGTTATTAAAATCGGAATTATTTTTGTGCCCATTACCGTTTCTTTTTCTAAAATTTTTATCTCCGCTAGGCTTATATCTACCCCTTCTATGATTATTCTTGAAATTATTCATTTAATATATTTTGGTGCTCACAATTACTCTAAAATTACCTCTTAAATCTTTACAAAATTTGTTTATAAAAAAACCTTTTTCTTTAAGCAGTTCAGCAGTTTTTCTCTTTTGCTGGTGATCTATCTCTAAAATCAATTTGCCACTAACTTTTAATAAATCACTACTACGTTTAATTACCTTTTCTATTTCCTCAAAACCACAAATACCACCAAATAAAGCTTTTTTGGGTTCATGAAGTTTCACATCATCATCCAATCTTAATAAATCAATTCGATTTAAGTATGGAGGATTAGATAAAATCAAATCATATTTATTAGATTTATATTTGTCAACATCGATATTAAAGAATTTAATTTTATTTTGGACTTGATGTATTTTTGCATTAATACTAGCGATTTCTATTGCTTTTTTGGAAATATCAATCCCATGACCATAGCAATTTTGATTATTTTTAATTAATGATATTATTAAACAACCTGAACCTGTTCCAATATCCAAAATAAATTTTTTTTTTTTATTTTTCAAAAATTTTATAGCTTCTTCAATAATGAGTTCAGAATCTGGCCGTGGTGTTAAAACATTTTCATCTACATGAAATTTTTCTCTCCAAAATTCTTTAATTCCTAAAATTTGTGAAATTGGTTTTTTTTTTACTCTTTTTTGTAAAAAAATATTAAATTTTTTAAATTGGTTTGAATTAATGTTATTTTGTAAATTAATTAAAATACTTTCTCTATCAGAGTTAACTGCACTGCTTAATAGCAACTCTGTGTCTAGATTGGGATTTTTAATATTATTTTTTTTTAGTACATTTATCCCAAAATTTAATGCTTCATTATAGTTCATTTTTAAATTTTACTTAATTCTTCTTCTTGAGCTTGAATAGTTAAATTTTCTATCATTTCATCAAATATTTCTCCTTCCATAAATTCCTCTAATTTATGTAAAGTTAAATTTATTCTATGATCAGTTACCCTTCCTTGCGGAAAATTGTATGTTCTTATTCTTTCAGATCTATCTCCAGTTCCAATTTTACTTTTTCTATCTTGTGACCTCTGTTCATCTATTTTTTGTCTTTCTAATTCATAAATCCTAGATCTAAGAATCTTAAGGCCTTTTTCTTTATTTCTAATTTGAGATTTTTCATCTTGTTGACTAACAACTATGCCAGTTGGCAAATGTGTAATTCTAACTGCAGAGTCAGTTGTATTTACACTTTGCCCACCTGGTCCACTACTTCTAAAAACATCAATTCTTAAATCCTTTTCATCAATTTTTACATCAACTTCCTCTGCCTCTGGTAATACAGCAACAGTTGCGGCTGACGTATGTACTCTACCTTGTGTTTCAGTATCTGGTACTCTTTGAACTCTATGAACCCCACTTTCATATTTTAATGATGAATATATATTCTTCCCTTTAATGGTAGCTATAACCTCTTTAAGCCCGCCTGCATCACTTTTTGAAATAGTTATAATTTCTAACATCCATTTTTTTTTGTTACTTATCTTCTCATACATTTTAAATAAATCTCCGGCAAAAAGACTTGCCTCTAACCCACCAGTTCCTGCTCTTATTTCAATTATAGCATTTTTCGTATCTGCTTCGTCTTTAGGTAATAAAAATATTTTTATCTTTTTTTCATTTAATTCATTTTTTTTTCTTAATTCTATTAATTCACTTTCAGCTAAATTTTTCATTTCATCATCATTTTTTGTATCTTTAAGAATATTCTCTAATTCAGATCTATTTTTTTCAAATTCAGTATATTCTATTGCTGCATTAATAATTTCATTTAACTCCGAATATTCCTTTGATTTATTTGCAAATGAATTTTTATTGACTTCTCCTGAAGCCAAATCTTTCTCTAGCTGAGAATGTTTTTTTATTAGATTGTTCACTTTTTCTAATGGCAACATGATTAGTTTTTGATTTGTTCTAATTCTTTAGCTTTTTCTTCTACAAGGTTAACTACTTTTGAAATAATTTCCTCACTTTTAATTTTTTCGCTTTCAATACCGTTTAAATAAAGCATATGATTGCCTTTGCCTCCTCCTGTTAAACCAATGTTGGTTTGGGCTGCTTCACCAGGCCCATTAACAACGCAGCCAATTATTGACAATGTTATTGGTGTTTTAATATGTGAAAGTCTTTCTTCTAAAATTTTAACAGTATCTATTACTTGAAATGCCTGCCTTGCACATGATGGACACGAAATAATTTTAACGCCTCTATTTCTAAGGTTCAGCGATTTTAAAATTTCATTACCAACTGTTATTTCTTTTACAGGATCATCTGATAGAGAAACCCTTATTGTATCACCTATCCCATCTAGTAACAAAGAACCAAATCCTATTGAAGATTTTATTGTACCTGGCAAAAAACTTCCCGCCTCTGTTATACCAATATGTAGTGGATATCTTATTTTATCGGAAAGCTGCCTGTAAGCACCTATAGACAAAAAAACATCTGATGATTTCACACTAACTTTTAAGTTCAAAAAGTCTTCGTCTTCTAAAATATTTATATTTCTTATAGCGCTCTCTACTAGTGCCTCGGGACATGGTTCTTTAAATTTTTCTAAAATATCTTTTTCTAATGACCCTGCATTTACTCCAACTCTAATTGAACAATTATTATTTTTTGCAGCCTTAATAACTTCTTTAATTTTATATTCATCACCTATGTTACCAGGATTTATCCTTAAACAATCGGCTCCATTCTCAGCTGCTTCAATTGCTCTTTTATAATGGAAATGAATATCTGCAACTAATGGAATATCAATAAACTTTTTTATTTCCTTTAATGCCACAGTAGAGTCTTTATCTGGACACGAAACTCTTACTAAGTCTGCACCTGCTCTAGCTACTTCATTTATTTGCTTTATGGTGGACTTAATATCTTTAGTTAATGTGTTAGTCATTGACTGAACAGATATAGGATTATCGCCTCCTATACTTAAATTTCCAACTTTAACAACTTTTGTTTTTTTTCTTTTTATGTCTCTAAATGGCCTTATGCTCATTTTTATTTATCTAGTTTAAATTCTTTATGAAGAACAGAGATTGCTTTTTTAACATTTTTTTTGTCAATTAAAACTGAGATTTTGATTTCTGATGTAGAAATAACCTGGATATTTATTTTTTTGTTAGCCAGTGCTTGAAACATTCTAAATGTGACACCTGGAGTTGTAATCATTCCAACACCTATTATTGAAATTTTTGATACATTTTTATCAAAAATTAATCTTTTAAAATCAATTTTGCTATTTTCATTGATTATTTTTTTTGTTTTATTTAGATCATCATTTTTAATTGTAAAAGTAAGATCGGTCTCTTTCCCATTAGCTGAAATATTTTGTACCACCATGTCTACATTTATAGAATTTTTTGATAGCGGCCTAAAAATTTCTGCTGCAATTCCTGGTTTGTCTTTAACGCCTACTAGTGTAACTTTGGCATCATTAAGTGTGGAAGAAATACCAGTAATTATTTTATTATTAACAATATTTTTTCTTTTAGTTATTAAAGTTCCAGATTTATTCTTAAAGGATGATTTGACCTCAATGTCAATTCTATTAAGTCTAGCGTCTTGGATAGAAACTGGCTGCATTACTTTTGCACCTAAAGATGCCATTTCCAACATTTCTTCATATGATATTGTCTTAATTTTTTTTGCCGATTTTAGTTTATTTGGGTCTGTTGTGTAAACACCTTCAACATCAGTGTAAATTATACATCTTTCGGCCTTTAAAAAAATAGATAACATTATTGCGCTAGCGTCAGATCCTCCTCTGCCTATAGTTGTAATTCTTGATTCTTTATTTATACCTTGAAATCCAGTAATAATTGGAACTCCCCCAGATTTTAAATATTTTAAAATGTTATTTTTATTTATGTAATTTATTCTTGAAAATTTATGTTTATTTTCAGTAAGTATTGGTACTTGCCATGACATCCATGATCTAGATTTAAGACCTTTGTGTATCAACCTTCCAGCAATCAGTGAGCAAGCAACCTGTTCACCAGAAGAAACAAGAACATCGTACTCGGCTTCAGAAAATGAGCTACTAATCTCTTTTGAATTTTTCACTAATTTATTTGTCACACCACTCATAGCTGATGAAACTACAACTACTTTATATCTTTTTTTAACATAACTGATAATAATTTCGGCAACTTTTTTAATACGTTCAGTAGTACCGACCGATGTTCCACCAAACTTTAATACTATAATTTTCATTGAATATTTTTAATCTATTAATTTAAATATGTTGATAAAATACATCTTGGTTGTAATGTCAACACACAATGAAAACAAATACAATAAATTTTAAAGAAGTAGAAAAATTTACAAAAATAGCTAATGAATGGTGGGATCCAGAGGGTAAATTTAAGCCTCTTCATAAATTTAACCCCATCAGAATAAAGTACATCAAAGATAACATAATTTCGGATTTTAAAATCAAAAAAAAAGAGTTACCACTTAAGGGATTTAATGTTCTAGATATAGGATGTGGTGGAGGTCTATTATCAGAACCTATTGCAAGACTTGGGGCAAATGTAACTGGGATTGATGCTTCAAAAAAAAATATTGATGTGGCTAAACTACATAGTAAAAAAAGTAAATTATCAATTAGATATATTAATACTAGTCCAGAAGAATTAATTACAAAAAACAAATTTGATGTTATTTTAAATATGGAAATTGTTGAACATGTAGAGAATGTAGATAAATTTATTGAATCAAGTGCTAAATTATTAAAAAAAAATGGTATTATGTTTGTTGCAACTCTCAATCAAACTTTAAAATCATATTTATTTGCTATAATTGGAGCTGAATATATTTTAAGATGGCTCCCAGTAGGCACACATGACTGGAATAAGTTTATTAAGCCATCTAATCTAGAGAAAATATGCAAAAAAAATTCACTATTATTAAAAAAAATTGATGGAATGAATTTTAATCCACTTTTAGGAAAATGGAGTGTATCAAAAGATAATTCAGTAAATTATATCTCTAAATTTATGAAAAATTAATTTTCCTTGTCATCTATCCAAGGGATCATTTCTGTCTCAATACCCTCATCTTTTAGTTCTTTTAAGTCGTCTAATGAAGCATTACCATAAATCCCTTTGTTTTTTTTATTTTTTCCATAATGAAGCGATCTTGCTTCATAGGTAAAATTCTCACCCACATATTCAAAATTTTTTTTAATAAATTTTTGGTATTCTTTAAGCTTAAATTTAACTTTCTTTAATTTGATCTCTTCAGAACTTTCTACTTTTTTTGATTTAAGTAAACTTGGAGACATTATAGTTTTATTTATATTTAGAGATCCACAATTATCGCATATCAACATTTTTAATTTCTTAAGCTTATCGAACTCGTTTGAATTGGCAAACCAGCTTTCAAAACTTAGGTTGCAACTATCACATTTTAAAGAATACTTGATCATAAGATATATTTATTTACTAATAAGAAATCTTCAATAGTGCTATGACCTGTAATCAGCATTGATTTTTATATATTCTTGGGTTAAATCCATCGTATAGGCTTTAAAACCTTTTTTTCCTAAACCCATATCAATTTCTAAGTCTATTAGTTCATTTTTCATATAATCAGAAATTTGTTTTTCATCAAAATTCTTATCAATTGATCCTTTAGTAAAGACCTTTAAATTTCCAATCTTTATTGATATTTTTTTCACATTTAACTTAACGCCACTTTTTCCTACAGCCATTAAAATTCTACCCCAGTTTGCATCTTCTCCAGCTATAGCAGTTTTAAATAATGGAGAATTCGCTATTGAAAATGAAATTTTTTTTGCTTCTTTTTCATTTCTACAGTTTTTGCAATTTATTGTTATAGATTTTGAGGCTCCCTCTCCATCAGAAACAACACTTTTAGCTAAGTTTAACATAACTTCATTAACAGATTTGTCAAAATTATTTAATTTTGGATCTTTGTAATTTTTAATCTCTTGGTGATCAACTTTGTTAGTAGAAAAAATAGAAACCATATCATTAGTACTTGTATCACCATCACAAGAGATAGCATTAAAAGTTGTTTCAATATTTTTTGAAAGAATTTTTTTCAATACATTTGAACTCAAAGTAGCATCGGTAAATATAAAACCAAGTGTAGTTGCCATGTTAGGAAATATCATGCCAGAGCCTTTTGCAATTCCATAAACTTTTACAGTTGATGAACCTATTTTACATTCTGACATAGAGACTTTTGGTCTCGTATCCGTCGTCATTATAGCCAAGGCGGCCTTCATCCATATATATTTATTTTGAACATGTTTTAATTTGTCAATTAAATTAGGAATATTTTTTGATATTTTATCAAATGGGAATTTTTCGCCTATTGTACCAGTGCATGCAAACATAATCTCATTAAAATTAATCTTTTGAGGTTTTTCTTCATCATTAATCTGCATTTTACCTAATCTATCAGAAAGATCCTCAGAGAGAAGTTTAAGTGATTTATATCCATCATTACCTGTAAGTGCATTTGCATTTCTGGTGTTAACTAGTAATGCTGATATTTTTTTCGCTTTTATTTTTCTATTCCACTTAATGTTTTCAGAAATTACTTCTGATTGTGTATAGACAGAGGCATAATTAGCTTTGTCTCGAAAGTAAAATAAAACAAGATCATCTCTCTTTTCATTGTATAGACCACAACTAACTGATGAGATAGATACGCCATCAATATGGTCAAGATCTTGAAAATCACCAATTTTACTTTTCTTTCTTACCTCAATAAAGTTGCTTAAACTAAAATCCATGATATTTAAATTTACAAAAAAGATACTATATATTTAATAATATATTAATACATCAAAATATGTTTAATCCAATAAATCTTATCTCAAAAATTATAAAAAGTGGTAATCAACGCGAGCTTGATAGAGTTCAGAAGATTGTAGACAAAATTAATCTTCTTGAAAAAAAAATACAAAATTATGATGATGATAAATTTCCAATAAAAACCAATAAGCTTGTTGAGGATATAAAAAATGGAAAAAGTCTCAATGAAATTTTACCAGAGGCTTTTGCACTAGTTAGAGAAGCTTCAAAAAGAAAAAGAGGAGAAAGGCATTTTGATGTTCAGCTAATAGGTGGAATTGTTTTACACGAAAATAAAATATCTGAAATGAAAACAGGAGAGGGAAAAACCTTAACAATTGCTCTTGCCGCATATTTAAATGCTCTTGAAAAAAAAGGAGTTCATATTGTTACAGTAAACGATTACTTGGCAAAAAGAGATAGTATCAATATGGGAGAAATTTATAATTTTCTTGGTCTCAGTTGTGGTTTTATAAATTCAGGTCAATCTGACGAAGAGAGAAAGAATAACTACTCCATGGATATAACATATGCAACTAATAGTGAGTTAGGTTTCGATTACTTAAGAGATAATATGAAATTTTCAAAAGAACAGATGGTTCAAAGAAAACACAATTTTGCTATTGTTGATGAAATAGACTCTTGTTTAATTGATGAGGCTCGAACACCACTTGTAATTTCAGGTTCAGCTGAAGACAAAACAAACCAATATATAGCAATTAACAAACTAATTAAAAATTTGAATAATGAAGATTTTGAAATAGATGAAAAGGATAAGAATGTTTTACTCACAAATATGGGTATAGATAATATTGAAAAAGTTTTCACAAATGCAGGCATATTAAAAAATAATAACTTTTATGATCCAGCTAATTTACATTTGGTTCATCACGTGAATCAAGCTCTAAGAGCAAATCACTTATTTCAAAATGGTAGGGACTATATTGTTAAAGACGGCGAAGTAATTATTATTGATGAACAGACAGGTAGACAACTACCTGGTAGAAGGTTTGGTGATGGTCTTCATCAAAGTTTGGAAGCTAAAGAAAATTTAAAAATAAATTCTGAAAATCAAACATTAGCCTCAATAACTTACCAAAATTTTTTTAAACTTTATAAAAAGTTGTCAGGTTGTACCGGTACAGCTCAGACTGAATCGGAAGAATTTTTTGAAATATATAATTTACAAGTAGTTTCTATCCCAACAAATAAAAATATGATTAGAAAAGATGCCAATGATCAAATATTTAGAACTTTAAAAGAGAAAGATGAGGCAATTATAAATAAAATTTATGAGTGTCACAAATTAGGTCAACCATTATTAATTTTTACAGCAAGTATAAATAAATCAGAGCATTATTCAGATTTATTAAATCAGAAGAAGATTAATCATATTGTTTTAAATGCAAAGAACCACGAAAAAGAAGCTGATATAATAGCTAATGCTGGCCAAAAAGGTTCTATCATAATTACAACGAGTATTTCTGGAAGAGGTGTCGATATAAAGCTTGGTGGATATGATGAAATAAATAAGGATGAGATAAAAAAATTAGGTGGATTATTTGTTATAGGAACAGAGAGAATGGAAAGTAGAAGAGTTGATAATCAGGCAAGAGGAAGATCGGGAAGACAGGGAGATGAAGGTAATTCAATATTTTTTGTAAGTTTAGAAGATGATCTTATGAGAATCTTTGGATCGGAATCAATGAATAATATACTTGAAAAACTTGGTTTAAAAGACGGTGAAAGTATTGATCACCCTTGGATCAATAAAGCTTTGGAAAGAGCACAGCAGAAGGTTGAGGCAAGAAATTTTGATATTAGAAAAACTTTATTGAAATTTGACAATGTATTGAATGATCAAAGACAAGTTATCTTCAATCAAAGAAATAGTGTGATAAATGACAATGATAGTTTTGCTTACGGAGATAGTTTTCTAAAAGAACTTGGCGAAAATCTTAAAAATTTAAAGATAAAAAATTTATCAAACCCAAGTTCTAATGAATTTTTAAATCAATTAAAATCTATTGTTGGTAAGTCATTTAATGACGAAGAATTAAAAAATTTAGTTGAATTATCTGATAATGATTTTGTAGAAAAAATTAACTTAAAATTTTTAGAAAAAAGAAATCAAAGAATTAAGATATTAGATGATCAAGGGGCAAAAGAATTAGAAAAAAGGATTTTTCTCCAATTAATTGATCAAAACTGGAAACTTCATATTCAATATTTAGAGCAATTAAGACAAGTGGTAGGACTAAGATCTTATGGACAACGGGACCCCTTGGTTGAATATAAAAAAGAAGCATTTTCACTTTTTGAGAGTCTATTAAATAGATTAAAGGTAGACTTCGTAGTTATTCTTATGAACTTAAAAATTGTTGAAAACAATGAATTAAAAGAAAATGAAGTGAAAGATGAGGAAAAATTTAAACAATTGTCGAGACAAAAGATTGGTAGAAATGAAATGTGTCCTTGTAACTCAGGAAAGAAGTACAAGCATTGTCATGGATCTAGCTAGATAGGAATATCCCAAAAAAAATCAAAAATATTAAAAATATGAGAACTAGATAAAAATGGATTTTTTCTTTGAACCCTTTTATAATTTTTTGAATAAATGACACCTCTTGCAATAAACTCTCAGAATCATTATGACTAACTTGAAAACCTTTGCTTCTCCCAATTGATAAAAATTTATTTTTTCTTAAACTTATTATTTCCTCTCTACTTTTATCAGCAAAATAGTCTAAATTATTTTTGATAGATTTTTTCACATTTGCAAGTATTAAATTTCTATCGCGGTGAGCTCCTCCTATTGGTTCATCAATTATTTCATCAATAACATTTAGATTAAGAAGATCCGATGATGATAATTTCATTGCTTTAGAAGCTTCTAGAGTTTTTGTTGGATCTCGCCAAAGTATGGTTGCGCAACCTTCTGGAGAAATAACTGAGTATATTGCATTTTGTAACATTAATACTTTATTTGATGAAGCTAGTGCTATTGCCCCACCTGATCCACCCTCTCCAATTATAATTGAGATTGTGGGAACTGATAATTCCATAGAACATTCTATTGATTTAGCTATTGCTTCTGCTTGACCTCTTTCCTCTGCACCTACTCCTGGGTATGCACCTGGTGTATCTATAAAAGAAATTATTGGTATTTGAAATTTATCAGCTAATTTCATTAATCTTATAGTTTTTCTATATCCTTCAGGTCTCATCATTCCAAAGTTTCTCTCCAATCTCGAAGTCAGATTTTCCCCCTTTTCCTGTCCAATGATTAAAACTGACTTACCCTCAAATTTTCCAAAACCTGCGATAACAGACTTATCCTCCCCATAATATCTGTCTCCAGAAAGCTGGATAAAATCATCAAATAGGCTATCAATAAAAAATTTTGCCTTTGGTCTATCTTCATGCCTTGCAACAAGAGCAGTCTCCCAAGAATTTAATTTTGAGTAAATATCTTTTAGTTTGTCGTCTATTTCACTTTGTATTTTTGATATTTTTTCTGTATTTACCTCAGACAATCCATCTTCATTTTTGTATGGATCTTTTAATTTTTCTAAATCACTCTCTAAATTTTTTATATCAGTCTCAAAATTTAAGTAATTTTTCATAAATGGCTTTATTATATTAAAAAAAGGCAATAAAATGTCTATAAAATTATTTATTATCTTAAAATTTATTTAGTAATAAAATGAAAGAAAATTATATACAAATAGGTGGTTTATCTGTATCCAAAGTTTTATCAGATTTTATAGAAAACGAACTTCTCAAAGACACAAAAATAGATACATCGCAGTTTTGGACTGGTTTTGAAAAAACAATTAATGAGTTAACTCCAAAGAATAGAGAGCTTTTAGAAATCAGAGAGACTTTACAACAGGAAATAGACATATGGCATAAAAAAAATAAAAATAAGCAATTTGATGCAGAAGAATATAAACAATTTTTGTACAAAATAGGATACTTAAAAAAAGAAGGTTCAGATTTTAAAATTGTAACTAAAAATCTCGATAATGAAATTTCATCTGTTGCAGGGCCACAACTAGTTGTGCCGATTATGAATGCCAGATACAGTTTAAAT
>MDSZ01019515.1_pt1 | contig 11607 bp, 2 predicted proteins | sample 811201 | NCBI WGS metagenome assembly MDSZ01 (sample SAMN05326647, study PRJNA326480) | marine metagenome | isolation source: seawater | place: Indian Ocean: North | collected 2010 | reverse complement strand
ATTTCTATACAATGCGCCTGAAGCATATTGATTGTTTAATCTACCTACACTTGGGTCAACTCCAGAAAATGGTACTTCACCCCATCCAGCAGGCATCATATTCCTGTCATCTTCAGTTCCTATTGTCACTATACTTGTATCAGTAACAAGTATATCATATCCAAATTCAACTGCCCCATTTAAAACTTCAAATTGTAATGTTACAGGATTGTCCAAATCAGTTAAAGTTACTGTTCCGTTTGTCGCAGCACCTGTAACTTTTATCATTCTATATCTAGCCATATTTCTATCATAATCTCTAATCAAAGGATAGTTACCTTGAAAGATAGCAGAACTTGCTGGTTCTAATAATTTAATATTTTCTATAGCTTTTCCATATGAATCAGTTCCGTTTGGATGTGATGGATTATATAATGTATAATCTACCTCATCATCAAAAACTGCAAAATGAGTTACTTCAAATAAATTTGGATCTGTAAGTAAATACCACTTACCTAAATCTGTCAATGAAGCTACTACCGTAGTCTGTGTTGTTTTCTTCTGAAATCCCATTTATATTCTCCTTGAATAAATTTTCAAAACTCTTTATTTAATTTTTGTAAATTTAAATATATTATATATGTTCAAATATAAATATAAAGTAATTAAAAAAAATATCTTTTTTTAAAGTAATTATTTTATTTTAAACAATTTAAGTGGTTGTTCCAGGTGTTGTTACCCTTAATACTCGGTTTGCATCACCATCATCTATCACTTTTACAAATATACTTTTACAATTTCCATCAGGATGACGAGCATCTACATCCGATAAATCACCTGATGGGTCAAATACTTTTGAACCTGTAGGTCCACACCAACCATTTTCTACTAATGTAGTAGAACCAAAAACATCTCCCCAATCTGTCATACCCACTTCCTTATAATGATTTTTTGGATAATTTATTTTTCCAAATTCATCAGTCCAAGCAAATCCATTTTCATCATCTCCCCAAGTTGTATAAGTATTATTCCAATGATGATTTATATGGATTCTAGAAGTTCTACCAATTTTATTACCTTCAAAAACTACTCCACCAAAATAAATATTAGGATTATCTGGTTCATAACGGTGTTTAAACCAAGGAGTGTTTATGTTATTAGTATAAGTAATATTTCCTGTTGATGGATTAGTTAAATATGTTTTTCTTTTTGTGTCAAACATAGTAAAATATCTTTGTGATGTAGCATTTGTTACTAAATCTATATACTCGGTATCACCTATACTTACAGTTACTGATGTTGTTTCTATAAAAGAACCAGAATTAGCTTCTTCACCAGCTCTAAAATTACCACTACTACCAGTAGCCCAACCACTATTTAAATTTCTGGCATATATTCCAGAAGGATATTTTCTAACTATTTTACAAGTATTATCGGATGGGTCTTTACATTTAGTATAATCAAAAGAAGAAGTTCCAGGAATACCTACATTTGCATATTTTGTTGATTCATATAAACCACTTACACTAGAATGTATAGGAGATATGGAATCAACAAATACAGATTGTACAATAGTTGATAATATTTTATAATCAGATTTACTTAAATCAGCATAAGGATCTGTAACTATTGTAGAAGATATATTATGTTCATCATGTAAATCTAAATTATTTTCATCTTGTAGTATATTACTTAATTTAGGTACAAATTCAAATCCTTCATCTTTAGCTATAGAAACTAAATTTGAATCAAGTAAACTTACAGATAATTCATGCCCATCTTCTAATAAAATTAAATTATCTTGAACTAAATTTTTAACATTTACATTTAATGTTTGTATATCATGTAAATCTAAAGAATCTTGTAAAATATTTAATGTACTAGATGATATTTCAGATATTTCATCTAAAGTTAAATTATCAGAAATTAAATTTAATTTTTCAGATGATATTTTTTGTTTTTCATTTAAATCAATGTTATTTAATAAAATATTAGGATTATTTGCATTTATTTTTAAATAATCTTTATTTAAATCTAATTTTGATAAATTATCATTAATTTTAGATAATTTTAAATCAATACTTTCTGGTAAATCTAATTTAGATAAATTATTATTTTTAAATTCACTTATTAAATCAGGAATATCTTCTAATTTTATTTCACTTAAATTTGTATTTAATTTTTCAGATTTTATTTTTGTTATATCATCAGGTAAATTTATATTATCTGTTATTGAATTTTTAATCTCTGAAACAAAGTCCAAAAGTTCTTTTTCTAAATCTATTTTATCAGATAATCTATTTACAAATTCAGATGAAATATTATAAGAGTCATTAATATTAATTTTTGTTTCATTATTTTGAATCATTATAGGTGATAGTTCTAATCTATCAGTTATATCTAAATTAGTTAAATGATTTTCATATTTTTTTGGATTTATATTTAAATTTACATCAATTTTATCTTCATAAATATTAATTAAGTTTGATGTTACAGATTCATCATCTATAAAATCTTCTATTGAAGAATATAAAGAACTATTATCAAAAGATTTTAAATTAGATTCCATATCTAACTCTATATTATCAATATGTACTTTTTGAAGTGAAGTATTTTTATTAATATTTAATTCAGAATCTAATTTTATTTTATCTAAATAAGTTTTTGATATTTCAGCTAAATCTACTTCAGATTGTGTTCTGAATGATATTTTATTTCTATGTAGAATATCATTTTCAAGTAGTAATCCTCTTTTTAAATAAGAACCGGCTGGCAATATAGTTTGTAATTGTGACCAGAAGAATTCTGGTATTTTACTTAAGTTTACTCTTATCCAATCATTTATATCTATAATAGAATTTCCACTATTTTCATATTGTAGTAAAATAGAATTTCTTAAATTTTCTAAATCTGCATATGTTTTTCTTTCAGAATCTGATTTATCTGCAAGTAAGTTTCCAATTTCTTTATCATTAATATAATTTGTTAATAATTTATTTACTTCTTTAGATGGAGATATAGATATGTCTATAATGTTACTATTAGTTTTAATTTTTTGACCAAAATTATTAAAGTAAATATCATCATCCGTATTTCTTTTAAATGGTGATAATTCATTTCTCTTAAATTTTCTGTTGTCTACAATTGTAATTGTGTGGTCATTTATATTATCTATAGAAGTTCCTCTAGTATTAAATCTAAAAATAGGTATTCTTGTATTTCTAACAGAAGGTGAATTAAAAGTACTTCCTAATGTAGTGTTATAATTACCATTTGTTTGACTACCAACATCTTTGACAACAGATAAACTATTTGGTGCAGTTATATTTTTAAATACATATCTATAAATTAAATCTTGAAAAGAATATAAATTATTCCCAACAACACTTTCAGGATTAAATGTGTGTTGATAAAATACAGATGATGTTAATGAATTATTCCAAGTTCTAATTTCAGTCATTGAACCTAAAAATCCATCTTTACCAAATTGAAGATTAGCCGAACCAGTATAATTAGTTGAACCTACAGAAAAATTTGTGTTAGAACCACTATAATAATATTTCATAGTATCATCTTCTCTACTAGCTATTTGCATTTCAAAAGATTGACTATGTGTAGTATCTACGGATGTTCTTTGAACTAAAACATTCCATAATTTAGAATTATTTCCTTCTTTTATAGGGAATGCGGTTGACTCAAGAACTTTTGAATAACTTGAAGGATTACCAGTACCGGAACCTAAACTAAATTTAACTGATGCACTTATTGAACTATTATTATGAGGTACTAATTCTAATTTCCATAATGGATTTGTAGCACCTGCTCTTGAACCAGATGATACTACTAAAGATGAAGTTGTGTTACCTTCAGCTGAAGAAAATACAAACTGAACACCAGTTGATAATCCAGTATTAGATGTGTTCCAAGGTGAAGTAAAAGTATTATTGTCATCTGAAAAGTTTAATAATTGTAAAGTAGTTTTATCTTCTTCATATACAACATCACCTGTAGAATTTCTAATACCCGTTTCATTCAAGAAATCTACAGTTGGATTTGTCTGACTTTTTAAAGTATATCCCGTTTGACCTACCTTAATAATTTCTGGAGGTATACCAAAGCAATTATATAAAGCTCTAACAGAAGCTTCTGTTCCCTTTGTTTTATAAATGTATATTATATTATTTAATATATTATTCCATATAGAATATGTTAAATTATTCCAAGAAAAATTATTTCCTTCTCTAACATAATATTCTAATAAACTTTTTACTTTACTTGCATTTATGAATTCCCACCCAAAATGTTCTCCAACTATTTGAAGTAAATTATTTGAAATTCTATTTTCATCATAATCATTATTAATAACATCTAAATATGAATCTATATAAACTTTAAATGAATCAAAATGTTCTCCGACTAAAGAAATAAATTTTGATAAAGTTTTGTCATCATCTTGATTTTTAAAATACTCTGGTATTGAATTATAAAGATAATGTGGATTATCTTGGTCATACAATGAAGCACTATATAATTGTTGTTCATACCAATTATTGACTATATTTGAAGATGTAGAATATGTATGAGAAAATAATAATACATCTTCTGGATTACCATTATATATTTCATCTTTTCTAAATAATTTTACATCAGTAATCATTGATTCGGTCAAAGGAGCTAATGTACTAGAAGATGTTGCATGATATAATCTAAATAACTCACCCATTGGTAAAAATGATTTATTATCATAAGCTGATAAGTATCCATGATTACTCATAGCTTTTGAAGCTGACATTACATAAGATCCAGTTATTGAATCTTGACCTAATATTTCCCAATTATAACTTTGTGTAGCCGTAGTTTGAGTTAGAGCATTTGATTGTGTTTGAACATTGTCAACATATCTCCAATAAGATTGTGATGCTGCTAATATGTAATGATTAAATTTGTTATTGTTTGCAGTATCTGACTTAACATATCTAGAATTAAAAGAATCTATTGGAAGTGGATGTGGTTGATTATTTATATTATAAGATTGAGAAATATTTGAATTTTCCCAAGTTGGTAATACTGGCCATTTAGCTAAAAATGATAAATAAAATTCACCATTGTAATTATAAAATGGACTATTTTCAACTCTATATTTATCAGTAAATATATCAGCTCTACCATCCGTATCTTTAGTTTCATGAACAAACACATTATCTATAGAACCTGAAAATCCTCCTGCACCTGAACCACCAACATTACCAGCTTCTATTACTAAATAGTTATAAGGAGCTTCTACAAATCTTTCAGGTGGTAGATTAAGATAAGCTTCCATCACACTACCACTCAAACTATAACTATTAACATTAAATATATGTGATGCTGGAGTATTATATGGAGATCCAGGATTACCACCCAAAGAAAATGTTAAAGAACCTGTTTGTTCTACATCTACTAATTTAAAAGATAATTTATATGTAGTGTTCGGTGAAAATGTTGATAAACCAGCAATTGAAACTGGATCTACACCTGTATCTAATGAACCACTAAAGTTAATTAATTTTGAATCATCACCCGAATGGTCTCCATTATAAATAATTTTTTCATTTTTTACTTGCCAATCTTTAGTTGAACCTGTATACCAATAATTAGTTATATTTTCACTCACAGAACCGGTAGTAATACTACCACTAATTACAACATCAGTTCCTAAAGTTGATATTTTAAAAACTGTATCTAACCCATTAAAATTATTTAAAACTTCTGCATCACTACTAACTTGATTATAAGCAAATCCGTATGAACCAGATATAGGTGGTGTCCCTACATATGATTCACCAGCCGTTGGTAATGAAGAAGTTGAAGTAGAATTTGTATACATCCATCTTTCATATGGTGTAAAATTATAAATAATATTTTGAGCTTTTTCAAATAAATCATTTCTTCTATTTACAACAGCTGATTCAGTTACAAATCCATAAGTACCATTTAAAGAAGAACTTATTTCTAAATAATAACTTTCAATATCAGATATTTTTTTATAAAAGTTTTTTAACTTATATTCAGCTGAACCAAAAAATGAATGATTTCTAAATTCACTATAATCTACATTTAAATCATCTATACTGGATGAAAATATACTATAAATAATATCATTTTGTTGAGTATTAGTTAAAGATGAACTAAGTATTAAATCATTATAACTCTGTAATAAATCTTGCTCTGATGTAATAGCATCTAATTGTACATTAGTATCCGGTGATAGTTCACTTACATTATATCCAACAGGTTCTTCATTTATATAAAATATTTTTTCTGTTTGGGTAGGAAAAATCTCTCTAAATAAATTAAGTGGAGTATTACTAGGAGCTACAATTGTACTCGGTACAGGATCACTTAATCTCAAAATTAATGAAGTTTCATCTAAAGAATTATAATCAAATGCATAATTTAAAATATTAATATTTATATTACCAAGAAATCCGACAACATAATTTAAATTTTGTAATCCAAAATTATAAGATTCTATCCAGTTTTTAAATTCATCAGTATTAAAATCCCAATTTTGTGCTTGAGGTTGAGCAGAATTCCTTTCAAATTTTCTTCCAAGTAATCTTATTTCTTTTCTACTTGGAGAAATTTGTTGAGGATATAACCTATAATTATAAGATCCCGTATCATCATATGGTAAGTCATCTTTTAAATTGTGTAGAAAATCAAAAGTTAAAGTATAATTTTGTTGTTCATAATCTTCAAATATATCTTTTTCTAAAGTATCATTTGGTTTAACAAATATTTTACCATTGTTATCTCTATAGATTGGTAATTGTATTATATCAGAAAATGGAAATAATATTGCACTATCTTCAAAACTTGAACTTAAATGAGCAGTAACACCTTCCGGAGTGTCATCAATTCTTTGATAATAAATTTTTTGTGGAGATGTAGTTTCAGTATAATTACTTAAATTTGAATAGTATGTTTTTCTAACAATTGTGGAATCTTCATTTGATATATACATTCTAATGTAATCACCATTAGTTTCATCAAAAATGAAACTTTCTGATCCAGTAATCATTAAATTTAATACATTTTCATCAAAGTTTTGTTCTATTTTAGGCATTAATACGGTCCTCTTACATCATCCAATTCAGGAATACTTGGTTCATCGGCTCTAAATACCGATTCTCCTTTAGATTTTTTATTTACAGAATAATCACCCATTAATATTGCTTTATTTCCACTACCACTTGAATCTCTTATTGTCTGTCCATTTACCTCATAAGGATTAAATTCTATAATACAGCTATTTCTAAAATCTCTGTCTACTTCATCATCTATAAATATAAAGTCAAGAAAAGAATTGACAGGATATGTTGGATATTCAGAACAAATAAAATTATCTGAATTAGGATGTCCACTTTGACAAGGGTCACCCAACCAATATTCAAAATCATAATAAGGATAAAACTGATTTTCTACTATTACATCTGATGGAGTTAATTTTAATAATGATGTCATATCAAATGGTTTATTGTAAAATCTTACTTGACCTAAATCTATTAATCCTAAACTTCTTCCTATCTCATCTAATCTACCACCAGGTAAATTTTCATATGCAAAAAGAGATTTATAATATTCAAATAATTCATCATCATTAAATTTATTTTCACTTTTAATTTCTCTAACTGTATTATAATAAGAACTTTTTTCAGATATTCCACCTATTAGAGGAGTTGTATATGGCCAAGGTAAATAATCATAATCAGAACCACCAAGTTCAGAAAAGTCAGATAAATCATCATAAGCATAGTTTAAAGCTATTTTTATATTAACAGATTTCCATTTTAAAGCTTGAATCATATCATCAAATCCAGATTCAGTATGTTTAATATATGAAAAAACAACAGCTTTTATTATTTTTATACCAGGAGTTTTATATACATGTTCAAGTGAGATTTGGTCATCAAAATCATTAAAAATAAAAGTATTTTCTTCTTCTTGTAAAGTTGATAAAACATTATAACTAGTTGGGAAATTTTCAGAAAATTCATTCCAATCCCACATTTCATCATCACTTTCCCAATCTACTACAAAAAATTTAAATCCAATTTCTTTTGGATATTTATTTGAACCATCAGACCAATAACTATCATTATCTCTTTCTAAAAAGATAGGGTTTGATGCATCAAAATTTCTAGATATTTTAAAATCTAAATTAATAATATTTGGAGAACTAGCTCTATAATAATCAGTAGTATTAACTTCATACCAACTTTGCAAGTCTACGGCATCATCTATATCAGAACCTCTTGGTGGAATATAAATTTGACTTATTGGTCTAAAATCAAAAACATCATTTTCAGTAAATAATCTTTGATTATTTGAATTTGGATCGTCAACAAATAATCCAGTATAATCTATTCTACCAGGTAGTCCAATATCTGGAGATATATTAATAATTTCTGTCCAATCGGTATCATCTATCCAATTAAAATAATTTGGTATGTCAGATGAATTCCAAGAAGGAGATGTAAATTTAACTGCAAATCTAGTACATTCATATGCAGGAGCTCTTATATCATCTCCAAGCCATCCTCCTTCATCTCCATGTCCAAAATTATCTTCTAATGTAGAAGTACCACCTCCTAATTTTTGTGTACAAACTTCACCAGTTTCTGTTGTAGAACCTATATTCCAAGAACCCCAACAAAATACTTCATGTGGTTGTCCATTGTGACTATTTTCATAATTTTGTCCTTGCATATACATGTCTTTTAAAAGTTTTTTATTTAATTTAAAAACATGATAACTTCTATTTCTACAATCTTGTGTACCTGGATCATCCGCATTTCCACACATTCTAACAATAAAATAATAAAAAGTTGCTTCATCCGAGTTATAATCTTTTGTAAATTGAACCATACTAGTTTCAAGTATAATATCTTGGTCACTAACTCCAGCTGGAAAATCATTCAATTTACTAGAATTCATCCAATTTCTATCATATCCTCCATAATCAGAATTTTTATTTGCTATATTTCCTATATCATTACCTGAACCAAGATGTGCTGAATTTCCAGTATTATCTGGCCAATTTACAATTAAAGTACTTTTACTATCTACATTATTAAAATCATAACCTCCAGCAGGACCATTACATTCACTACCACCATAATTATCTAAAAATGTTCTAATTGAACTCCCATCAGTCTTATCTTTTATTTCAGGATATACAGAATCATCTACTATATAAACACCAAAACCAGACCTTTTAGTAGAACAATTTACTCCTCTATTGTTTATATATCCACCTTCAACTGTTAATTTAGCTCCTCTATACATCCAATTATAATTTGAATCTTGAGAATTAGCGTTACCATTCGGATAGTCATTTATTAAATCATCATTTTCTGTCCAAGTAGGATTTAAAGTAGTATAGAGATATCCCATGTTTATATTATATCCTAAATTTTGACCATCTTCAAAATTTATTTGACCATATTTATCAGCTGATGGGACATCTCTTTCAAATATTTTTTCATGTATTGGCACTAGTAAGCTCCTCTTTCAATTTCTTTACTAATATTTAATGATGTAATTGTATCATTTTTAGATGGTTTATTAACCTCATCATAATTTATTTTATAATCACCTATAAATATACCAAAACCTTCTTTACCAGACTGAGTATCTCTTAAACTATTTTCTTCAGTAGTTGAAAAATCAAAATCAATGTCAAGATTTACATTTTGATAATATTTATCAGTAGCCGGAATTATATTATTTTCATCCCAACTTCCAGATTCTCTTGATGAATATGGTAAATTATTATTTTGTAATCCTAATTTTATATCAAATTTACCCAAATTATTTATCTTTGGTAAAACAGGATAATAATAACGATTACCATATTCATTTGTACCTAACCATTCTTGATTAGAATTTATATCTATAGTACCATCTTCATAACCTTCTCTATCTTCAATTACATTATGACTTTGAGGTATTATATTTTTCCAATATCTTTGATTTCCTGGATTACCAGCATCACTATTATCAAAACCTAATAATTCCCACATAGATATACTTCCAGTTTTAAAATATCTAAATTGATTTAAATCAACATCACCGATTGATTGTCCTAATTCTCCTAAATTGTTATAAATACCATTATAAATTAGTGTAGCACTATTACCTGTAATTTCTCCGTCACTATTTACTGAACCAGAGTAAAATCCTTTTGTTTTTTGTAATTTTAATATTTCTATATCAGGTATAATTTCACCATATGGTGTAAATAATGTTGTAACATTGTCTGGTATATAAGATCCTGTCCAAGCCATTAAAGCATTTCCAATAAAAGTTTCATCAATATTAGCTAACGCATTTTCAGAATCTAATTTATCTTGTATATTATCAAAAGGTAAATCAACATAAATAGATTCTGATATGTATCCTAAATTCCTAGCAATAGATTTTTTATAAATACTATATTCTGATAGTCCTCCTATAACAGGAGTAGAATTTTTATAATTTTCAAAAGTTTCATATGGTATAAATGTAGAACCTTCACCACCCAATTGTTCAAACTCATACTCACCTTTATAATCTTTATTTATGTTTATCCACATTCTAAACTTTTTAAAACTTAAAACTCCATTTGGAGCACCATCGCTAGTTACATCTGTAGTAAACATGTATCCCGATATTTCATATATTCCTGGTTTATCATAGAGATGTTTAATGAATTTACCGTTTCCACATTCTAAAGGTGATGATTCTATATCAGAACCATCTCCCCAATCAACTAAAGTGACAAAAGTATCTTGGTCAGATCCGTATTCTTGAATAGGTCTTATAGAAAATGGCCATTCACTACATACTCCAGTATCACATATATTATCATCATCTCCTGGAACACATGGTGTAAGTTCTCCATCTTGATAACATTGAAAAGAGTTACCTCTTTTATAAAACCATATAGAAATTTCAGTTGATGCTTTAAGATCATCATGTTCTTGTTTTTGTAATTTATAATCATAATAGTTAAATGGTGTAGCATATGTTCCATTTAATGATAATGGTGTTTTTATATCTGCATCTGGAGTAAAATTGTATGATACACCACCCTCACATCCAGTTTTATATAATTCAATTCTACTTATACCATCATAATTTATATCCGTTCTATTTCCACCTTGAGGATTACGATAATAAGTATTACCGTTTAGTGGAACTTCTATCCAATTATGTCCAATTATCCAATCATTATTATCATATAAATAACTAAGATCTATCTCAAAACCATCTATATTATTTTCACCATTGGTCATTTCTATAATTCTAGAAACATATTCAGTATCAGTTACATATATCCAACCGACTAAATAAACATCTTCTTTAAAAGTACCAGTACCATCAACAAATGATGATAGGGATAATTGAGATGGAGCTCCCTCTCCCAACCAGAAATTTTCTAATGTTTGACCACCATTCATAGAATTATATGCATTTTCACCAAGACAAGGTATTCTACTACTAAAATTATGATAATTACTTGTAATTGGTGGACATTCTACAGAATAAACATCATCTATATTAGGCCATTGATTCATAATAGTAACACTATTATTATCATCT
>MDSZ01027828.1_pt1 | contig 11609 bp, 9 predicted proteins | sample 811201 | NCBI WGS metagenome assembly MDSZ01 (sample SAMN05326647, study PRJNA326480) | marine metagenome | isolation source: seawater | place: Indian Ocean: North | collected 2010 | reverse complement strand
CCGCGCACGACATTCTGCCATTCGGTAAAGCCCTTGCCCCACCATTTGTCATTTTCCGGGATCGGATGAAATTGCGGCAGGTAGAAAGCCACAGCCTTGAGAGGGCGGTCAGGCGCGGCTGCTTGCGCCGGCCCGCGCGCGGCGTTGCGAACCTCCATGCCCCCTTCCCGGGCAACGGCGGCCAAAATCCCCAGAACCGTATCGCGTCCGGGAAATTTGCTGGCGTCCCCCGCACCAGCCAATTCAGCGGCACGCACAGCCACGGCAAGGGGCCGCCCGAGCAAAGGCTTGAGCCAGATCGCCGCGCCGCCGACCAGGTGCAGAGGATCCTGGCCAAGGATCAGGCCCAGGCGTGGCAACGCCGTATTGAGCGCGTCAATCAACAGCTTGCGCTCCGCATCCTGTCGGACCAGCATAGAGGCGTGCGCGCCTGCCAGGCCCCATTGCGCATCGCCAACGAAGGCAGGCTGAAGCGCGATCGCCTGTTTCAGGGATTCGCCTGAACCATCCTGCGGCGATATCCAGAGAATATCTTCATAGCCATCCAGCGCCCCGGAGCCTGCAACACGCGCAAAACCTCGGGCATTCCCCGCCTCATCTGGGTCGCCAAGCAACGTCAGCGATACGATGTTGTCCGACAACGCCTCAGCGCCGAGCCGATCAATCGCGCCCATCAGGAACAGGTCCAGCGCACCGAGGCGGGAAAGCAGCTGCCGAATTTGTGCGCCGTCATCTTTAAGCGCGAGATTGAGGACGACCGCCAGTGGCGCGTTGGGCTCCAGCCCGCGCAACCCGAACGCATCAGTCGCATGACGGATATCGCAGGTCATTTCGACCGGACTTGGCATCGGCTGATGCGCTTTTGCGACGGAGTCGACAAGCCTTACCGGCGACTTGCGCGCGGGCAGCGGCTCGCGCCCTTCCGCCTCGCCATGGCGAATATAGTGAAGCAACGGATCCATGCCCGCCGCCACGACATCGGGATTGACCTCCACATAATGCCGTGTGTCAAACCTGGGGCCAGGATCACGCTGGAGAAGAAGGCCGAAGCGCACGAAATGCTGGATCGGGGTGACGTCCACCAGGCGCGCGTCCGGGAAGGTCTTCACATACCAGTCGGCATCGAACAGCCCCGATTGTTCGACTTCGCGGGCCAGATCATCAAAAGTCAGCATTATCAGCCTTCATGGAATCGAGCGGCGCCAGACATGGAGCCGGATATCGGCAACAGGTTCAGCGCGGCTTTTCCTGGAGGGCGGCTGCGCAGCGGCGCAAATCCTCCATCGTGCGATTGACCGAGCGTCCTTCGCGAAGGCCATGGGTCACGAAATGTTCGGCGGCATTAACGCCCGCTTCGGACACATCAGGGTTCTGGTTAAGATACCAGGTAGCGTCGAACAGGCTATGCGTATCCAGCAACGCGCATTTGCGCTGCAAACGGACATTGGCCGGCAGGTATTTCGGCGCCGCTTGACGCAATAACGCGCCGAGCAGGCGTGTGAACAACAGATGCGCCTTGTCGGCCTGCGCCACCAGTTCTTGAACGCGTCCTTCCCGATCCTGCGCACGCTTGAGCGCGGACATCAGCGTGGCATTTTCCTTGAAGCGAGCATCCAGTGCCGCTTCATGCTCGCGCACGGTCGTTGCCTGTTGATCCTTAGCGGCCAGCAATTCGCCCTTGAGCTTGCGATGTTCGTCGTCAAGGCGCTTGACCTGAGCCTCAGCGGCCTGACGCGCCGCCGTCTCGTCAGCCAGTTGTGCGCGTAAAAACCGCAATTCGGCAGTGGCCCGGTCATCCGCCATCGCGGCGCCGCCGCCTGCATTCCCCTGGCTTTCCAAATCTTCCACCGCACCGCTTCCTTTGTTCAAAACTGCCCCGCTTCAGGCTATCGCATGATGGTTTCGGCTCACGAACCAAGTACCGAAGGATGGTGCGGCGACTATGGCAACCACCCTGTTGATGCAAGCCTTCCCCCGCGCCCTGCAGTCATCCTAGCGCTTCGCGGCTGACTGGGCCAACTCGCGCAGCGCGGCCATTTTCGCATTGGGCGAGCGCCCTTCGGCAAGGCCGTGGCGAATGAAGTGCAGCGCCGGATCGAGCGGTGAAACGGCGACATCCGGATAGGCCGATACATACCAGTCGGCATCAAAGCCGGCATGGTCGATGATCAGGCGGCGTTGCTGCTGCTCGGTTTTCTTTCGCGTGAGTTTGGGGAATGGCAAGACCGCTTGCGCCAACATCGTTTCCAGCGACGATAGCAAGCGATTATAGAGGTCGATATTGCTTTGCTGACTGGCCAGAGCCGTCGCGCGAAGGATTTCCCTCTTTCGCGTCATGTCGTGAAGGTCGGCTTCGACCGCCTTTACAGCATCCGTATGAGCCTTGCGCAGCCTGTCACTCTCGGCAGCGTGCTGCGCCATTTCGGTGCGCAGGCGGTCCAGTTCCTCGGTGCGAGCGCCCTCCTGTACCCGCGCGTCCTCCAGTCGCTGCCGATGCTCGCGCAGCGCGACATCCCGTTGGGCAAGATCAGCTTCGATATCGCGCTGATTTTGCAATACCGCATCAAGCCTTTGCGTCGATGCCCTTTCTTGGTCGGCGAGGGCCTGTTGAAGGTCGTCGACCTGCGCCTGCACCTGCCGCAGTCTTTCCTGCTCTTTGTCGCGCATGCGGGTCTGTTCATCGAGGTCCGCGCGAAGCCGCTCGATCGCACCATTGCGTTCGGCAAGACTGGCTTCGGCATCGTCCTGGCGCTGGCGAACATCGTCCAGCATCTGGCGCGTCTGGGCCAGTTCCAGTTCGCGATGATTGACCGCGCCCTGAAGCTGGATGGTTTCCGCCGTACGCTCGCGCAGATTCTGCTCGAGCGTGGTGATGGAGCGGTTCGCCCTTTCCAAAGCAGCGCTATGCCGCTCCCGGTCCGCCTGATGATGCTCATCGGCCGCGCGCAATTGCGCGTCACGGTCGGCCAAGGACTGGTTCGCCGCAAGCAGTGACTGGCGCGCCTGAGCGAGTTCCATTTCGCGCAGAGCAAATTGCTCGGTCAATGTCGCGATCTCACTGAAGCGGGCCTTGAGCGCCTCCTCCGCCGCTGCCTTCGCCCGCTCCAGATCACGAAGCCTGGACTGTGCCTGCGCCAGGGATTGCTCAAGCTCGGCGCGCGCTTTCGCGTCAGCACCTTGCTGCTCGTGCCATTCGTTCCGGGCATTGAGCAAGGCTTCGGCCGCCTGCTCGGTTTCCAGCTGCCGCTGGCGCAGGGCGCTATCCGTCTGCGCCAGATCATCCTGGAGCCGCTTTAGCTCTTCCTGGTGGGTGGAGCGCTCCTGTGCCAGCTGACCGGAGAGTTGCTCTGCCCGCTCCTCCCATTGCCTTGCGAGCGCTTCGGTCTGCGCCGCCTTTACCTGATGGTCGGATGATGCCTGTTCCGCATCGCCCAGCTTGTGCAAGGCATCCGACAGAGCCTGCGCACTGTTCTCCTGGCGCCTGGCGGCCTCACGCTCTGCCTCGTCGGCGCGACGCTTGGCCTCCTCGATCGCTGCGGCGCTTTCCTCTTGGCGCGCGGCAGCCTCCCGCTCTGCCTCGTCGGCGCGGCGCGTGGCCTCCTCGATGGCTGCGGCGCTTTCCTCTTGGCGCCTGGCGGCCTCCCGCTCTGCCTCGTCGGCGCGGCGCTGGGCCTCCTCGATCGCTGCGGCGCTTTCTTCCTGCTTCTGCCGAGCCGCATCCGCCTGCTGCTGCGCGTCCTTCACCGCGGCGAAGGCGTTGGACAGGTCTCCTTCCAGCTTGGCGCGCATTTCGCGCAGCGTATCGCGCTCCTTCTGCGTAGCCAGATGGCGCGCCTCGAGCGCTTCCTTGGCGCGCTGGATCGCCTCAGCCTGTTCCTGTGCCTTCACAGCGCGGGCCTCGACCTCAGCCTGCGCGAGCTTCAGTTCCTCGGCCTGTTTGCGGGAGCCAGCGACATGCTGCTCCAGCGAACGAGCGCGCTCACGCAACCCGTCCCTCTCCTTCCGGGCCTCGGCCAATTGCCGTTCAGCCGTTTCCTGCCCCGTTTGCAACGCTGCAAGGCGCTCTTGCGTCGAAGAAAGATTGCGCTCAAGCTCTACTTTCCCGGCGCGCAGGGCATCAAGCTCTGCTTGCGCAGCGGCTGCACTGCTCTCCAGTTCGGCCTGACGCGCGCCCGCCTTCTCGCGGTCCTGCTGCAACTGCGCGATCTTGGCATGCCGATCCTCATTATCCTTCGCGATCGTGCCAAAGGCGTGGCTCGCCGCGACAAATTGCGCGCGAACCTCATCCAGCGCCGCACGTCCGTCCGCATTCTCGCCATCGGCGGCAAAGCCCATCAGCGTCTCATATGTCCGAACCACCCAGTCGGAACCGTAGCTGAGCGAACGGAGTACCCGTGCGCCATCGCGGTGATGGCGCATGTCGGCAGAAAGGAATTGCGCGATTTCACGGCGCGCCTTGATCGAATTGCGCGGCCAGACCAGCCCCAAATCGTCCTGCGTCCGCCCGATGAGGCCGGCCGGATCTTCCAGCAGATCATCGAACGTCGTGAAGATGCGGCGCAACCCGCGGGTGCCGCGCTCGCCGTCCAGCGTGTAGCGCAACCATAGCAAGACGCCCTTGGACATCAGGAAATTATTGCGCCGCTCCAGCGATCGCGCGACCTCGACGGGATTGCGCAGCGGATGGATAGCTACCTGATCAATACCCAATTCGTCGAAGATTGATCGCCAGAACGGCATCAGGATCGAAAGCCGCGGGTCCTTGAAGATGAAGAGGGGCGAGTCGGTGAATTCGCTGCCCACCAGTTCGATCGCGCGATCGCGAAATCGCTGCACCGCGGAGGATTTAAACCAGTCGGGATTGAATTCCAGCCATTCCGACCATTCACCGCCGCCCGACACGAGCATTTCCTCGTTCAAGTCCTTGATCGGCTTGGATTCCCAGTAGCCGGCGGCGTTCCACTGGTCAGCCTCGATCAGGCGCGGCGGCATGTCACCGCCGAGCAGGTTGAGCGCGCGCGACAGGGCGCTGGTACCAGAACGGTGCATCGCGACAATCATCACCGCCGTACGTCTGGCTGACGGGGAAACAGGGGCGGACGCCCCCACCTTTTGTGCCTGACCTGATTTCGCCCCGCCCGATGCCTGCGCTTTTTCCGTCGACACTATATCGTCCACCCTTAACCGCCCCCAGACTGAATGGCCGCACCTTCTGACGCCATGGTCGCACCTGTCAATCATAAACCCCAGCTTTGTCCCGCATTGCAACATCGGCAGCCGGCTTGGCGCGGAGATTGGCACCTATGCGACGGTGCTCGTCACCGCCAGGCGACTGCGCGGCAGCGCAGCAATGCCACGCCCCCGGGGGGCCGGCAGCTTCTGCCTTCCAGACGCGGAGTCTCGTTCTGGGCCGAACCCATCACACAACCAGACATTGCGCGCCGCAACATCGCCTTGCAATCGACACCCGCCAACCTTACACCGCGACCGTCTTTGAGGGAGCTTGATGTGCGCAAGGGAATTATATTGGCCGGCGGGTCCGGCACAAGACTCTATCCGCTGACCAAAGGCGTCTCGAAACAATTGATGCCGGTCTATGACAAGCCGATGATCTATTATCCGCTGTCGACCCTGATGCTGTCGGGCATTCGCGACGTCCTGATCATCACTACGCCCCATGACGCGGCGTCCTTTCAGGCTCTTCTGGGCGACGGCAGCGAATGGGGCATGTCCCTGTCCTATGCCGTGCAGCCCGAACCCAAGGGGCTGGCCCAGGCCTATCATATCGGCGCGGACTTCGTGGGCAGCAATCCCTCCACGCTCGTGCTGGGGGACAATATCTTCTACGGCCATGGCCTGGTCGACCTGTTGCGCAATGCCGGCACGCGCGACAATGGCGCCACCGTGTTCGGCTATTATGTCAGCGATCCCAAGGCCTATGGCGTGGTATCGTTCGATGCGCAGGGTCGCGCCGAAACGATCGAGGAAAAGCCCGAGCAGCCCAGGTCCAACTATGCGGTCACGGGGCTGTATTTCTACGATGGCCGCGCGGTCGATATGGCGCGAGACCTCAAGCCCTCTCCGCGTGGCGAACTGGAAATCACCGACCTCAACCGCCTCTATCTGGAAGAAGGTGCGCTCTCGGTCGAGATCATGGGCCGCGGCTATGCCTGGCTCGACACCGGCACCCACGGATCGCTGCTCGACGCGGCGCTCTATGTGCGGGTGACGGAGGACCGCCAGGGCCTCAAAATCTGCTGCCCCGAAGAGATCGCCTGGCGTCAGGGCTTCATTGACGACGCTCAGCTGGAAAAGGTCGCGGCCCCGCTGCGCAAAAGCGGCTATGGTGACTATCTGATGGGCCTGCTCGGCGGCAAGGGAGCGATTGCGTGAACATCATCGAGACCGCCATCCCCGGCCCCGTCATCATCGAACCGCGCGTGTTCGGGGACGAACGCGGCTTTTTTTACGAAAGCTATAATGCGGGCGCGTTCAAGGCGGCCGGGCTGGACCTGAATTTCGTCCAGGACAATCACAGCAAATCCGCCAAGGGCGTGCTGCGCGGGCTGCATTTCCAGAATCCCAATCCGCAGGGGAAGCTGGTGCGCGTGACCGCCGGCCGGGTCTGGGACGTCGCGGTCGATATCCGCCGGTCCAGCCCGCATTTCGGCAAATGGGTCGGCGTCGAGCTGTCGGCTGCCAACAAGCGCATGTTCTGGGTGCCCGAAGGCTTTGCGCACGGCTTCATCGCGCTGGAGGACGGCACCGAATTTCTCTACAAATGCACGGCGACCTATGATCCGTCCGCCGAACATTCGCTGATGTGGAATGATCCTGCCGTCGGCATCGAATGGCCGCTGGAAGGTCTGGAACCACATCTGTCGGGCAAGGACGCACAGGGCAAGGCGCTAAGCGAGATCGAGGCTTTCGCATGAAAACGCTGATCACAGGAGCCAAGGGCCAGCTTGGCCGGGGTTTGCAGGCGACCGCGCCGGCCGACGCGACCTTGCTCTGCGTCGACGTCGATGAACTTGATATCACCGACAGCGTCGCGGTCGGGGCGTTTGTCACGCGCGAAAAGCCGGATCTCATCCTGAACGCCGCCGCCTATACTGCCGTGGACAGGGCGGAAACAGAAGAAGACGCCGCAATGGCGATCAATGGCATAGCGACCGGGACGCTGGCGGACGCCGCCCGATCCGTGGGGGCACGGTTCGTCCATGTGTCGACCGACTTCGTGTTCGATGGACGCGCGGGAATTCCCTACGCCCCCGATGCGCAGACCGCGCCGCTCAGCGCCTATGGCCGCACCAAGCTGGCGGGCGAGCAACTGGCCGGACCGGATGCGCTGATCGTGCGCACGGCCTGGGTCTATGCCCCTACCGGCGGCAATTTTGTGCGCACAATGCTGCGCCTGATGGCGGAACGACCCGAAGTCCGGGTGGTCGCCGACCAGATCGGCACGCCGACCTACGCGCCCGGCCTTGCGTCAGCGCTCTGGACCATGGCCAGCAAGGGCGTTTCGGGCATTCACCACTATACCGACAGCGGTGCTGCCAGCTGGTATGATTTTGCGGTCGCCATCCAGGAAGAAGGGCTAGCGAGCGGCTTGCTGAGCCAGGAGGCGCGGATCGTGCCGATCCCGACCAGCGCCTATCCGACGCCTGCGGCTCGCCCGCATTATTCGGTTCTGGACAAGGCGTCGACCTTCGACGCTCTGGGTGGTCCGACGCCGCATTGGCGCGCCAATCTGCGCGTGATGATGCAGGCGATCAAGACGAACGGCTGACCGTCTAAGCGTCGACCAGTTTCAGCGCGCGGAGCAAGGCCCGCGCGCTGTCGTCCCAGCCGGCACCGACATAAGGTGCGGGATCTGGATAGCGCAGAATCTCGACTAACCGGGCCGCGAGCGCAGCGGGCGCTTCGTCAGTGAAAAAATAAAGGCCGGGGCGCTCGAGTTCGCGCAACACGGGCAGGTCGCGCGCCAGCACCTTGCAGCCGTGACGCAGCGCCTCGGCGACCGGCAATCCATAGCCCTCCCCGCGTGAGGGCACCGCGACCAGCGACGCCCGCGCATAGATGGCGGTCAGCACTTCATCGGTCGCGCTGTCCAGCCACAGGAAACGCGGCTGCCGCCGCGCCAGCTCCCGCATATGCGCCTGCAAGGATTCGGTGCGCCAACCAGGGCGACCGACGACGACGAGCCAAGGCGCCGCGGGGTCAATCTGCCACAGATGCTCCATCGCCGCGATGAGGCTGTCATGCCCCTTGCGCGGTTCGATGGTCCCCACGACCAGTACCATTTTCTGGCCGTTCAGTTGGGCAAGCGCGGCATCCTCTTCGGCGCTCATACCCATGGTGGGGCTGGACTGCTCGATCGCGCCGCTGAGCGGCATGACGCCAATCTCAATTCGGTGGGGCGACATCGCAGGCACGGTTTGCAGCATATCGTGCAAATCGCGCGCCACCTGCTCCGAAATACAGATGGCGCGATCGGCATGGCGCATCAGCACCTTGATCCATCCCCGGAAATTCCGCCCGGTGCTTTCTGGAAACCAGTCCGGCCGTTGAAGCGGCAACAGGTCATAGACGACCAGATTGATGGAAGCCCCCGCGCGCCGCCAGCCGGCGATCTGCCGCCGATGGCGGATCAATCTGTGCGCAGCGAGATCAAGGCCCAGGAAAATATCGCCCGAGGCGGCTTTCACCAATGGAGCGGACCGGGCGGGCAACGAGAATGTCAGACTGTCCGGATCATAGTGCGCAACCGCGTAGCCGCGCCTCGCCGTCGCCGCGACCGGCACTACGAGGACATCCTTCAGCTCTGCCTGGATAAAACACTGCCAGAGCGCCCGAACCACCCGCTGAATACCAGTGCCCGCGTCATGCTGCGCAATCGTAGAGACATCGATCAAGAGGCGGCGCGGAGTGGAACAAACAGCGGGAAGTATCCGTCGCCCTTTCCACCGGGCAAACCAGGTCATGCCCGCTCGTGGGCCCTGTAGAAGGAATAGGCTTCGTCCATGTCCTCAAATTCGGTCAGGGTATTGTTGGCAAGAACAGCCGCGCGATCGCAACGTTGCCGCACGAAAGCGTCATTATGCGACACTATGATCATCGCGCGGTCCGCGCGCTTCACGAACAATTCCTCAGCACATTTTTCCTGGAACCGCTTGTCGCCGACAGCCACGATTTCGTCGATCAGAAAGCAATCAAAATCTACTGCCAGCGAGATCCCAAATCCCAATCTTGCACGCATGCCGGCTGAATATGTCTTGATCGGCTCTTTCATGAAGGAACCGAGTTCGGCAAATTCTTCAACAGCTTCCGCTGCTTCAACAGGGTCTTTATCGTAAATTCGGCAAATAAACTTCAGATTGTCCAACCCGGTAAGAGAATGCTGAAAGGCGCCTGAGAACGCTAGTGGCCAGGATATCGACATATCACCAGAAATCCTGCCGCCCGAAGTCTGCTCGATTCCCCCGATCAACCGGATCAGCGTCGATTTTCCTGCACCGTTCCGACCAAGAATACCGATTTTCTCCCCGCGGCCGATGGAAAAACTGACGTCTCGAAAGACCCAGTGCCGACCGGTCCGAGTGGGATAGGACTTGGATATATTCTCAAGACTGATCATGCCGGGACCAAATTCTGGCTCGCCCTTCGGATTTCAACCAATCCGAACAAGGTGAAGACAAGATTGATCGTAGCCATATAGCCCAAGTCATAATGCGCATTAAATTGCGATCCGAAAAAGCCATCACGCACGCATTCAACACCATGGACCATGGGGAGATAGAGGACCCAATGGGCAAAATCGGGGGGAAGAGCGTCAACGAGAAAGGCAGACCCCGACAAAGGGAACATGAGATATTGAAGCGGTCCCCAGAACTTGTCGATCAATTCCGAGCGATGCGACAAGGCTCCGACGAACATCCCGATCGCGCAGCCCCACCATGCGAGCATGAGCCAGCCGACGACGACCTTGAAGGGGTCCTCGGGCAGCGACAGCCAACCGATAGCCGCAAAAATGATCGTGAGGATGAAGAAGGAAGTCGCGACGCTCAAACCTTCCAGCAGCAGTCTGCTCACGAAGATGTCGAATATCCGGACGTTGCGATGATACATCAGCGACAGATTTGGCTCTATCGAATCGATGACACGCGACGGCATATTTCGCCAGACGAGCACGCTTGAATATCCCGTGAGCGCGAAAGCCGCAATTGACAGGCTCGAGCCATGAACTGCCCGTAGCGCGCTCCAGATCAAGGTCACGCCGATGGTGAAGATCATCGGCTCCACGAACAGCCACAAAAATCCGATATTGTGACGCCCAAAACGTGTGATGACCTCGCGCATGACGAGCGCATGTATAACCCGCCGCTGGATCGCCCACGAACGCAGCAAACCGGTCTGAGGTCCCTGCCGGTGGCCGTCGCCCTCCATCAGTCCTTATGCTCCTTGATGCCGCTGACCAGCATCGACAATATGGCCCATACGACCATGCCAACGGCAAACACGCCAAGAATGGCGCGCATCCGGCGCGGCTCGGAAGGATAATCAGGCATATTCGGTTCAACGATGCGTTCGACATAAGCGCGCTTGCGGCGTGCTTCATTGCGGGCATCTTGCAGCGAGGTGATCGCGGAGGCGAGCACCTTGTCAGCAAGTTGGCTTTCCAGCTGCAAGCGCTGATATTGCGCTGCCGTTGCGGCGAGCGACTTCTGATTACCCGCGACAATGCCGGTCTGCTCGTCAATTTCCTTGTTCAGCTGCCGAACCCGACTCTCCAACACCGGAATTTGCGGGTTTTGCGGCGTGAAGGCGCGCAATTGGACCAGTTGCGTCTTGGTCGTGATCATCTCATCTTGAAGCTTGGAAACCATCTGCAATTGCACATTGGCCTGCTGTTCCGGGTCTACAACGCCTTTCAGGTTGCGATAATTCGAAAGAGCGAGTGCGGCTTGCCTGGATGCGCTTTTCGCTTCTTCCAATTCCTTGGAAGCATAACCAATCAGGTCACCGCGCGAACGCTGGTTCAATTGGTTGACGAGCGTTTCAGCCTGCGCCAGCAATCGACGATTGATTTCATAAGCATCTTTGGGTGCAAAGGCGCGCACCTTGAGCGTGGTGATGGATGAGCCGGCATTATAGGCCACCTCCACCTTATTGGTGTAATATTGAAAAAGCTTGTCGAACGATCCGCCTGAACCAAATGGATTGAACCGGTTCAGGATCGATATGGAGTCATTGCCATAGGCGCGCGTGACAAGCCCGTTTTTATTGAGCGTCGTCAAAGCATCGCGCGACAGGATATAATCCTGCGTGGCATAGCCTTCATTCCCCGATGACCCGCCAGATTTTATCAGCGAACTCAAGCCCGAAACGTCTGATTTATCGGAGTTGCGAACGACAAAATGCGACTCGGAAATGTAAAGACTGGAACTCAGCGAATAGTAAAGTATCGCTACCGCCGTAGGAATCAGGACCGAGGCGATAAAGAGAGTCGGCACGCGCCCGACGCGATCAGGAATTTTCAGCATTGGCACTCGTCAGCCCATAGTTTGGGCTTGTGTTAGGAGTGGCATCCGGCAAAGTCCAGCCTATTG
>MDSZ01168496.1_pt1 | contig 11610 bp, 8 predicted proteins | sample 811201 | NCBI WGS metagenome assembly MDSZ01 (sample SAMN05326647, study PRJNA326480) | marine metagenome | isolation source: seawater | place: Indian Ocean: North | collected 2010 | reverse complement strand
TTCTTTTTCTGTGGCATCATGGAAGAGCCTGTGCAGTAATTATCACTAATTTCGATAAAATTAAATTGCTGTGATGACCAAATTATTAACTCTTCGCATATTCTAGAGAAATGAATCATCGTAAGGCTTAGAGTAGAGATGAGCTCGATTACGAAATCACGGTCGCTGACTGCGTCCATAGAATTTTCACTGACATGTTCAAATTCAAGTAATCTTGCAGTTATTTCCCTGTTGATTTTAAACGTTGTGCCAGCCAAGGCACCAGAGCCAAGAGGTAGAACATTAATCCTTTTTCTGCAATCTATGAGTCTTTCAATATCACGTAAAATCATTTCTGCCCAAGCTAGAAGATGATGGCCCATTGTAACTGGTTGAGCCACTTGCAAGTGGGTGAATCCGGGCATAATTGAAAAGGCTTCTTTTTCAGCTAAAGTGACGATTTCATTAATTAAATTTCTTAAAATCAAGAGTAATTCATCGACTTGAGTTCTTGCGTATAAACGAAGGTCTGTGGCAACTTGGTCATTTCTAGATCGAGCGGTGTGCAATTTCTTGCCTGTCTCTCCTATTATTTCGACAAGTCGACTTTCGATATTCATGTGAACGTCTTCAAGGCTTACATTCCAATCAAATTGACCATCTTTAATTTCTTTTTGAATAGTCTCCAGTCCTGTTAGAATGTCTTTGCACTCTTGGTTGTTAATAATTCCACATTCTTTGAGCATGGTAACGTGGGCTTTTGAACCCAATATGTCGTGTGAGGCTAATATTTGATCAAAGTGCACCGATGCGGTAAATTCATCTACCAATGGATCGGTACTAGATTGAAATCTACCTTTCCATGGTTTATTTTTCTTAGGTTCGGTCGACATTTGTTAACTTTATTGTGCAAATTTGAAGTTTAACTCAGCCTATATCAAGGTACAACTGTATAACGCCTAAGATACTTGTTAAAGATCTCCCCAAACTGTTTGAAGTGTAGAAATGGCACTGATAGCGGCAGTTTCAGCCCGAAGTATCCTTGGGCCCAGCCGTACATTTTTAAAACCTACATCTGTTAAAAATTCAACTTCCGCTTTATCAAACCCTTTTTCGGGTCCGCAACAAATACTGACTTTAGATTTGACTCGTTTTAGTTCTAATAATCTTATGCCAATTGTTGGGTTGAGAATGAAGCAATCTTCGATATTATTTTGTGTAAACAACTGTTCTAATTTAATAGGATGATTTATTTTTAACAAATTGATTCGACCGCACTGTTCCGCCGCGTGCCTGCTAATTTCACGCCAGTGTGCCATTTTCTTTTCTATTTTACTTGCTTGTAATTTAACCAACGAGTTTTTTGATAAAACTGGTGTGAAATCGGCTCCTCCCAATTCGGTGACTTTTTGAATTACTAAATCCATATTGTGATTTTTCAGAACACATTGGAATAGATGTAATTTTAAAGGTGAATCATTAATATGTGTAAGCTCTTCTCCTACCATAATTTTTATTCTACGCGTTTCTAATTCTGAAATTGTTGCAAGAAATTCCTTATCGCCATTAAATATTCTGATTTTATCGCCTTGTTTCTGTCTGAGTGTATTAACTAATTTATTGATTACATAATCAGGCAATTCTATAAATTGCCCTGTAGAAATCGGTGTGGGAATAAAAAAACGATTGTAATTCGAATTCATTTGACAGAATGGTATAAGATTAAAGGTGACGTTATATTACTTGATCATATTATTATTTGTAACTAGTTTAGGAAGCAATTTATGTTAAACAGAATAAAAAGTTTATTTACCAATCCCAATAAGGATGAGGAGGTAGTTGAGGGCCAACAAATAGCTGTTGCTGCTGGAGTTCTTTTGATTGAGATTGCCAGAGCCGATGATGATGTGGCAGACGACGAGATCGCGATAGCTGTAAATCATCTAAAAAAATCATTTCAAAATAATTCGGTTAAAATTGACGATGTTTTCACAAGGACCATAAAGGAAAAATCAGAAGATGCAATTTCTTTACACGAATTCACAGATTTAATTAATAAAGAATGGGGCAAAGAAAAAAAAACCAAATTACTGGAAGCCCTTTGGCAGGTAGCTAATGCGGATAGCAAAATCGATAAGTATGAGGAATATTACATTCGCAAAATTAAAGATTTGTTATATTTGTCAGATCAAGAATTTATTCAAGCAAAACTCAGTGTCTTAGATAAGAAATAATAAGTAATTTTATTTATATAAGCAGATTATAATTTGCGAGCTAGTAACATTGAATAAAAAAGAAACAGAAATTGTTCCGGATTTAACAAGCCTAAGACTAAGACTAAAAACGCTGGAAATACAGCTATTGAATCGGAAAAAAGTTACTCCATTTCCCATTGTGCAAACATTAGATGATTTTTTACGGGAATCTTTTTGGGATCAATCATATGCAGGAAAACTTAGGCAGCAGGCTAGATTCTTATTAGACTCCAATCAGGAGGAATTTTTATGGGGTTATTTAATAAAAAAAAACAACAATTTCGAATGGGGGCATTCGTTTGACTTAGGTGTGAAAGCTAGACAAGCTTATTATTTGGCTACCAAGATTTTATTTGATATCAATTGTTCATATGGCTTAAATGAGGATCAAGAAAATTTTCTTAAACTCTGTGGTCAATATCAAAATTTCCTTAAAAGCAATGAGATTGTCGATGTAAATTTTTTGCTTCAAAATTTTATGATCCACTTTAAAGGAAAAAAATTTAGTATAATCGGATTTGATTTTCCTCTTCCACTTGAGAAAAAAATTATATCTCTAGCCGAATTTAGCCAACCAAACACTATTAGCAAATCTGATTATTTGTTGTATACATTTTCCTCTTTTGAGGACGAAATTCGAGCGGCATATAACTGGGCTAAAAACTTAATTGCACAACCCTCGGACTCACGAATCGCAATTGTTATAGATCAACAGGATTTAGAATATGCGACGATAATTGGCAAGCATATGAAAATTAATTTTTACTCATTAGCAGCTCAAGAAAAAATTTCTAAACAGTCTATGATTAGGCTACCTTTGGAATTGTTAAAATTAGATCACATTTTCACTTGGGAAGATTTGAGCTACCTTTTGTGTAATCGCAATCTTTTCGGAGCAAACAAAGAATTTAATTATCGTTCATCTTTGGATGCTGATCTTCGGTCATCTGGCACATACCAAATATCATTAAAAGACCTATCGAATAATAAAAAAATTTTACAGTCATGCCCGCTATTCATTCAGTTTCTTAAACGTTTTAATCAGTTTATTAATCAGAGAAAGGGTAATAAAAAATTTACTAACTGGGTTAGAATAGTAAACGATTTTCTTCAGGATATTGATTGGCTGGGCGATAGGATTCATAACTCACTGCAGGATAAAGTTTTTAAGAGTTGGTCATCTGTTTGCGATTCACTTTGTTCATTAGATGCGTTGGGTATCGGAGAAATCAGTTTCCATGATTTTTCTTATCATCTTAGTAGAAAGCTTGAGACGATAGAAATGAGATATGCTGAAGAATCAAGTAATTTATTTATTTTGGGCCCAGAACAAGTCTCTTCTGTTAAACCTACGCATTTGTGGCTGATTGGTGCTAACAGTGGCCGGCCTCGTATTAAAACTAAAATCTCAAATCTTTTGCCGATGGATCCTCAGATAAAAGCGATGGTCCCAGGGATTGACCCTGCAGTAGATTTTCAGCTCAGGCAAAAACTGTTTGATTCGTTTTTAAATAACAAGGCAGAAGTTATCGTTAGTTATAGTGAATATACCAAAGGAATTAAAAATCTTAAATCTCCGCTCCTGGACCGTGAGCCCTTAATTTATAAGTCGTGTGAAAAAGTTAAAAACCAAAAAACTCTAGTAAGGCCGATTGATTATGAAAATCTTCGGGGCGCTCAATTGAATCATGCAGGTAATAGTTATGGTTCCGTATCTTTCTTTGCAGACCAAGCAGCCTGTCCTTTCAGAGGTTATGCGATTCATCGACTAGGCTCTAAAACAATGCATGAGCCTAGTCCAGGTATAAGTAAAAAATTACAAGGTATTCTGGTTCATGAGGTGCTTGCAAGCCTCTGGGGAGATATAAAAAGTCTGGAAAATTTAAGGTCAAAAAACTTGGATGAATTGGCTGAAGTGATTTCGATTAGTATTGAGGATGTATTTATAAGGACGAAAAATCTTATTAACTGTGAAACCCCGATTATAGATATCGAAAAAAATAGGATAAAAAAATTAGTTCTTAATTGGCTTGAATTTGAAAAAAAGAGTGAAAATTTTAAAGTTGTAGCCATGGAGAAGAAAGTTCGTGGAAAAATTTTTAACATTGATATTTCCTGTAGACTTGATCGCTTGGATCAGTTAGCCAATGGTTTATTTAGAGTGATTGACTATAAAACAGGTGCCTTTACTAGAGGAGATCTAGAGCCACCTAGAATAAATGCCCCTCAACTTTATTTATATTGTATGCTCGTTGGTCTAGATAAAGTTGAAGGTTTTTCGGTCGCAAAAATTAACACGAATAGTTCAAGTATAGTATCGAAAATTCTTGGGGACGATGATGTTCAGGTATGGCACAAGGATTTAGAGAGTCTAAGTCAAGAAATGACAGATGGGGTTGCGGCAAGGAGACCGAAAAACTCTGACTCCACTTGTAATTTCTGTGATCAGAAGGTTTTTTGTAGGGTGAAAAACTACGAAAATAATGAAACATGATTGACAGTTCTGAAAGAAAAAAAACTCGTGATTTGACTAAATCTTTTATCGTCCAAGCCCCTGCTGGATCAGGTAAGACCACGCTCCTGATTAATAGATTTATTCTAGCTCTGGCTTCATCCGATAGGCCTGAAAAGGTCTTAGCAATAACATTTACAAAAAAAGCAGCCGAGGAAATGCGTGAAAGAGTCATATCTTTTCTAAATACACCCGGAGATGAGTTAGACAAGGATTTGGCTATGGCTTTAAAAATAATTAGGAATAAGTCGCAACGTAATAGTTGGAACTTGTATAAAGATCCATCGAGATTATCAATAATGACAATTGATGCTTTTTGTATCTGGCTAAAAGCGAGAGTGCCCACAAGCAAAGTTGGATCCTATTCATACTCTATCGAAGAGTTTCCAGAAAATTTATACAAAAAAGCAGCGCGTAATGCGATAAGACAATTTGTTTTGAAAGAAGGTCAAATAAATGAAAACAGATTATTGACTAACCTAGATAATGATTGGACGCGATTGGAAAAGTTCATTGTTGAAATGCTCTCCCATAGGCAACACTATTTAATGGATGTTGGTCTTGATTTGAATGAAGATACTATAAATGAATGTTATAGAACCTATGCTGAGCAAAAAATACAATCTGTTAGCGGATCTTTGAGTTCTGATTTTTTGGCAAAATTAATTTCGTTATACAACTATTCCAGTGCTAATTTAAATGAAGAAAAAGTGTCAAGCTCTTTGGCTTGCAACTTTAATAATATTGCACTTTGGCAGAAGATTTTAAATCGAATAGTTTTCAATAAAGATTTGTCGCTAAAAAAAAGAATTACCGTTTCATCCGGATTTCCAAATAGCAGCGCTGGTAACAATAAAGCTGCTAAAATGAAGTCTGATTGGAAAGATCTTGTCGACATTATAAATAACAACATTAATTTGCAGAATGGTTTATATGAATTAGCAAGTGTACATCCTACTGGTTTATCAAAATTTGAAGGCCATTTGCTTAAGGAAATAAGCATAATTTTTAAATATGCCATGGCATATTTAAATTTAATTTTTGTGGACCAAAAGAGAATTGATTTTAATCAGCTTTTGATTGATGGGATTGATCTCTTGAATGAAAAAATAACAAGTGAATACTTCTATGATAATTTAGGTTTTTGGTTTACTCATATCTTGGTTGACGAGGTGCAAGATACTTCCGCTGCACAATTAAATTTAATCGAGAAAATTATCGAATATTGGGATGGAGATGATATGCACTCGCTATTTATGGTTGGCGATTTCATGCAATCGATTTATAGATTCAGGAAAGCATTACCAGAACATTTCAGTGAAATATTAGAGACTGGAAAATTTGCAAATATTTTTTTAAATCAAATAGTTTTAAAATCTAATTTTCGCTCCCAATCAGACCTTGTTAAATGGGTTAATGAAATTATGTCTAAAATAATAGACGCTAGAGATTGCGGCAACTTAAATTTCCAGAAACAAATGGCCACCAAAAAAAGCGAAGGTAACCCAGTTACTTTTTTCAGCACCAAAAAAGACAAAGAAGAGTACGAAGCCAAAATTGTTTTAGATATAATAAAAGATATATCAGTACGTGCTAATCAAAAAGACGAAATTATTACGATTGGTATTCTTGCTCGTAGCCGGTCTCACCTGAGTAAAATAATCCAAGAACTTAATGAGTCAAATATTAAATTTATAACGTCTGATATCCGCACGATTAGGGATTTTGCGGTTATCAATGAATTAATAGCTATTACCAGATGCCTTCTTCATCCAGAAGACAAAGTAGCTTTTTTTGCATTTATTTCAGGGCCTTGGAAGGGCATGTCATTAGCCGAGATTAAAGATTTTGCAGATGACTTCTTTTCAGACACTTTATTCATATCGGATCGAAATGAACCGAAATTAGAAGGTTATCTTGATTTAGTGAATCTACTCGAGATAGGGAGAAGGGAGCTTCAGTATCTCTCTTTAAGCTCTGTCGTTATGAAGATATGGGATGCTCTAGATGGTAACCAATATTTTAACAATGCAGATTCAATTTTAGCCGTGAATATTTTTTTTAGAGAACTAAGTTATCTGGAAAATGAAGAAAAAGTAATTACGAACACAAAACTGGAAAACCGGTTAAATGTTCCTTTTTCTGAGGCGGATCATGGTGGTAATATAAAAATTCAGTTAATGACCATCCATAAGTCGAAAGGTCTTGAGTTTGATTATGTTATTTTACCAGGACTCAACAGGAGACCCAGGTATGACGAATCAAGTATTATTGCTTCAAAAATCTTTTCGGGGAAAAAAAATCAGCGAATAGGTTTGGCCGCGCCTTTTGTGAAAAATGATAAGGATTCTTTCTATAATTATATAAATAATTTTGAAAAGCAGGACCGGGCTAATGAGGTTGTTAGGCTTCTCTATGTTGTCCTAACAAGAGCCAGGAAGAAAATTTTTATCTTAGGTGAGTTTGAAGAATGTACTAGTTCCGAATATTTTTACGCTTCGAAAGCGAACTCTCTTCAATCCATTTTAGTTAGTGCTTTAGATTGTGTCCCTGCGGAGGAGTTTAAATTTCCCTTTAAAGAATCTATTGAGCAGAACAAAAATTCTCGTAAGACATCTGTGCTAACCAAAATTACTTCAAAAAATTCTAGAGCTTATCACTATGAGCCGTATAAAGAACCTGTGCTACATAATATCAATCTTGAGTTTGACTGGGCGACAAATATAGCTCGTTTTGTTGGAATAATAGTGCATGAGATCCTAGAAAGAATAGATGATTCTGCGTTCAATCTAGATAAAAATAGATGGAAGTTTGAGTGTAGAGGTTATGCTCGACAAAGAATCTGGTCTCTCGGTCTTTCAGGTTCGCAAGAGGAAGATGCCTTGCAAAGAATCGAAATTTGTCTAGAAAATATAAGTAATAGCCAAAAATGTGATTGGATATTTTCTGCAGACCATAGATCTATTCAGACGGAGTATCCAGTAATGACCGCGCTTCGAGGTTCGAATGAGACATTGATATTGGATAGGGTTTTTACAGATCAAAAAAAAGTAAATTGGGTTGTGGACTTTAAAACTGGTTATCACCAGGGTAAAGATCTAGAAATTTTCTTAACAGAAGAGATTAAGAGACATCGACCGCAGTTAGATTTTTATGGTCAGTTAATGTCAGAGTTAAGAGATGGTCCACTTATGTTAGGTCTTTATTTCCCGCTTTATGATTTTTGGCATCAGTGGCATCACTCGGCTTAAAGAAAATTTATCGGTCATCCCGGAATTGTTTTTGAAACATTTCTCTTCTTTCTTGAGCGTCGACAGTAAGAGTAGCGGTTGGTCTGGCTTCTAATCGGCGCAATCCAATTTCCTCGCCTGTCTCCTCACAGTATCCATAGGTTCCGTCGCCTATTCTTCTTAAAGCGGAATCGATCTTTGATAATAGCTTTCTATATCTATCTCTAGTCCTCAACTCGAGAATATTGTCGCTTTCTCTGCTCGCTCTTTCAGCCTCATCACTTACATCTCGTGATTCGGTTTTTAAATTCAATAAAGTCTCTTGAGATTGATTAATAAGTTCATTTTTCCAATCCATTAGTTTGCCTTTAAAGTAAGCAAGCTGTTTTTCATTCATGTACTCCTCTTTATCATTAGGCTTATAATTGGCATCCAGATTGGCATTGCCTAATTCTGTTAATGAGCTCAGTTTTGTCTTATTGGATTTTTTACTTGTATTAGATTTTTTCCTAGGACTAGTCTTTTTCCTTGAGTCTGCGGATTTTTGGGTTGCATTTTTGGTCGTTTTCGACTTCTTTACGCTTGTCTTTGAGGACAGAGTTGAAGTTGACGATTTAATGGGCTTCTTTTTGCTGGAAGACTTTACTTTTTTCTTGCTCATAAGCTTCTACTTCAATAAAAAAAAAATGAACGCGAAACCATAATCATTTTCTGCGATAAGCGCAAGTAAAAACTATAATTTTTCGTTGATTTAGCGAAATTTGTCGATTATTTAAGCATTTATTAGAAAATAATAGGGTATTTCTATAATTCACTAAATCCTAACTTTTAACTGCAAATACTGTCCAAAATCAAACAAAATCACGTTTATTTTACGCTTATTTCCTTTTTCTTAAATTAAAAAAGGTAAATTCGTTGTGATATAATTCACGTGTTGGTCAATTTTTGGCCAATGGTCGTATTTCAATAATAAAAGGTTTTTATATGATTCGTGCACTTTGGGTTTTTTTAATCCTTATATTTTTTGGCGCTAACAATCAGATATTCGCTTCGGAAGGAAATCCTTCCCTTGGCAAAAAAAAATCTGAAACGTGCTTGGGTTGTCATGGAGTAACTGGTTACTCTAATGTATATCCTTCTTACAAAGTCCCAAAAATTGGAGGACAAAATAAAGAATACATAGTAAGTGCTTTGAAAGCTTACAAGGCTGGTGACAGAAAACACGGGACAATGCAGGCGAATTCCTACAGATTATCTGAAGATGATATGTATGATATTGCTGCCTATCTGTCATCGGTCAAATAAGGTAAAACATTTCCTCTAGGAGCAGATAGATTGATTATGAATAAAAGATATTTTTGGAAAACGTTCAGTCTGGGTTCAGTTTTTATGTTTTATCTTTGTACTAATGCTTTAGCAAATGATATGACTTATGAACAAAAACTGAATGCTTGCGCAGCGTGTCATGGAGTTAATGGTGATAAACCAGTCGTGCCAAGTTATCCAATATTGGCTGGTCAGTACGAGGATTACTTGGTTAGTTCCCTTCAAGCATATAAGAGTAAAAGAAGAATACACCCAATAATGAATGCACAAGTGAAACTCCTGGGTCTAACCGACTCAGATATCAAGCGGTTGAGTAGACACTTTTCCCAAAAGAAAAGTCTAAAAGGATTGGCAAAGTAAAACGTAAATCGCATAATAATTTGCCTTCTTTATTTATTATTTCAACGAAATGTTAAGTTCGATAAAAAAATTTTTAACTTGCTTTGCTAACCACCGCATTTGCAAACTAATGCAACAGCGATTCGAGCAAATTGCAAAAACCCGTTTCGGTAGCTTGCTTAGCAACTTAGTAAAAAAATTGAAAAAGACTCCATTAGCTTTGTCTATATTTTTTTTCGGCCTTTTGGTATCTATAATAATCGTTAAAACCAAACCTGTAACGCAAGCCCAACCAAAAACTGAAAAAATTTGGCCAGTCGCGGTGGTCGCTGCTGAATCTATAGATATGCAGCCTAAGATAACAATATACGGTGAAGTCAAAGCATCGAGGACAGCTTTACTAAAAAGCAAGCTAAGAGGAAAAATAGTTTCTCTTAACCCAGCATTTAAGGATGGGAATTTTGTTGAATCAGGGATCGAATTATTGACCATCGAGCGGGCGAGGTACGAACATCAAACTGCAGAAAAGAGAGCAGACTTATTTCACGCCGAAGCCGTTCTGGAGGAGCTGAAAAAAGAACTCATTTTTGAAAAAAAACTTAAGATAGTCGCGAAGAAACAATTAGATATTTCAAAAAGAAATGTCGATAGAATTTCTGCACTTGTTTCTCAGGGCAGAGAAAGTAAACAGTTAATCGATGACACAAAATCAAAACATGCTAATCGTGAGCAGGACTACCTATTAAAGGGTCAAAGGGTCAGCAAGTTGGAAGCCAAGATAAAGCAACAAGAAGCTCTTTATGATAAAAAAGCTTCAACCTTGGCGATAGCCGAAACTGAACTGTCAGAAACTGTTATTCAAAGCCCTCTGGACGGGTTTGTACAAGATGTATCTTTGGCTCTTGGACAACTTCTTGAAAAAGGAGAAACAATTGGTCGCATTTTATCTTCTAAAGAATTAGAAGTTAGATTTGAGTTGCCCGAAGCAGACTACGGGCGCTTTACTAAAGAAATTGAAACAAAATCAATGGTAAATAATAAAGAAGCAAAAGAATTAATAGGCAGAATTTTAAAAATTAATTGGAACCTAGGTTCTGAGCAATTATCGTTTAACGCAAAGTTGAGTAGGATTGGGGCTGAAATGAATCCAGAAACTGGAGGTGTTGAGATGTTTGCTTCGTTGCAAAGCGATGCATCTGAACTTGGCCTTAGAGCGGGCGCTTTTGTAGAAGTGGTCTTTCCCGATTTTATATATAGAAACGTTTATGAATTACCTGAAAGAGCCGTAGCAGATGACAATTATATTTATGTAGTTAGGGATCAGAGACTTGTTCGATTGCCGATTGAAGTAGTAGGGCGGTCAAATGATAATTTCTTGATTCGCTCTAAAATAAATTCAGGGGAATTGATAGTCACGAGATTATTTGAAAATATTAGTCCAGGCCTGCGTGTCAAAGTATTGTGAGCCGTGGTCTATTTTTCAAATCACTAATTTCTTTTTTCGCTAGGCACCCTACCGCACCTAACTTAATCTTAGTTTTGATGATAGCTTGCGGAATAGTTGCTTCAACGAGCATAAATCGACAGTTCTTTCCGGATTTTGGTTTAGATTATATAACAATATCAATAGCATGGCCTGGTGCGTCAGCAAATGACGTCGACGCAACCATCGTACAAGCTGTTGAACCTGCCGTGCGTTTTTTGAATGGTGTAAAAAATGTCAGCTCAGTCTCATATGAGGGATTAGCATCTACTACAATTGAATTCTTTGCAGATCATGATATGCAATTAGCTTTGTCAGAAGTTGAGTCCGCAGTAAGTCAGTTACAGACATTACCTTCCGAGAGCGAAAGACCCGTCATAAGAAAAGTACATAGATATGAGACTGTATCTAAGCTAGTTATTTGGGGTGACGCTACAGAAAGAGAGATTAAAAGAAACGCAAAGTCAATTAGAGACCGGTTTCTCG
>MDSZ01144125.1_pt1 | contig 11610 bp, 9 predicted proteins | sample 811201 | NCBI WGS metagenome assembly MDSZ01 (sample SAMN05326647, study PRJNA326480) | marine metagenome | isolation source: seawater | place: Indian Ocean: North | collected 2010 | reverse complement strand
GTGATCCGGCATCCGGACCGTTCCACAGTCGTGAGTGGCTCCATGGCAGTGACCTGCATGAAGGCATCGTCTGCTGTGGAAAGTTCAATAAAGTCAGGCCACGTCGAGTTATTAAAGAGATCGTTTCGTATTTGTTTCAGGATTGCTGGATGGGCAAGGACCTCAACACAGTCAGGCCCCGGAGAGTAGACGGTTTCAATAAACAGTGGCAGGCTGGCCACGTGATCTAGATGGGCGTGCGTTAAAACAACGTGTTGAATAGCTTTTTGTCTTGCGATGTCGGCTAACAGTCCAACGGATCCACCATCGATAACGAGTGTATCATCAATAAGATAACTGGATAAAAACTGAGGGGCTCTTTCACCCTCAGGATGGGATACACTAGATGGGATGAGTTCTACTCGCACGTGAAAGTCTCCAGAAAGAGTATTGTGCGCATGGATATGTGGATTCGTCGAAGGCAGGCTTTTTTTCGGGGCAATGAGGCCTGCAAAGAATCTCGTTTCAGGAGAAGTAAGGAATTCGTTTGATGGACTCCTCTCTTGTTGGTGACAGAGCAATCGCGCTTTCTTTCTGTGAAAATGAGGCATCTCACACGGTGTCTCGGGTGCGAGCCGTTGTTGATGCACTGCTCACACAAGCCTTGCCTGAGGTGGAGGATATTGTTCCCTCAGCGGGTCGGGTTACGGTGGCGATAGCACCGATGGTGAGTCGAGATATGCAGGCGCTAAGGGAAAAAGTACTTGCCGTTGCCAGTGAGGCAGCGGTGCAGAATGCTCCAACTGCAGCAACGCATGAAATCGAGGTGTCGTACAACGGTTCGGATATTGATGATGTTTGCAGGTATCATCGCATCAGTCGGGAATACCTGATCTCACTGCATGCAGATGCTGATTATCTTGTTGAGTCCATCGGCTTTCTGCCAGGCTTTGGGTACCTCAAAGGGTTGCCCAAACAACTTTGGACACCTCGACGTGCGAATCCACGCACCCATGTGCCTGCTGGAGCTGTTGGGATTGGTGGAGGTCACACGGGAGTGTATCCATTCGAAAGTCCGGGAGGATGGAATCTGATTGGTCATTCAGCCGTCAAGCTTTTTGATGTAAGGCGTTCAAAGCCATCGACTTTTGAGGTTGGAGATCATGTCCGGTTTACCGAGGTTCATGAAATCGATCAGAAAAAGCCGGTGCCGACACCCAGCAATCCACGGCCGGCCGTCACCGGGACCATCACGGTTGTCCAACCAGGCCTCTTTACAACCGTTCAAGATCTAGGGCGACACGGGTATCGTCGAGAAGGCGTTCCTCTTTCTGGGGCAGCAGACCATGTCTCGATGAGGCTTGCGAATCTCTTCGTTGGCAATCCCGTAGATGCTGCCGTGCTTGAATGCACGGTATTGGGGCCAACGCTGCGTTTTGAGCATGATGCAGCTATTGTCGTGGTTGGTGCAGAATTCCCCGGTCTGCCACATGGACAGGTGGTGCATGTTTCCGCAGGCACGCAAGTCACGATGGGGCATTCGAAAACAGGGTGTCGAGGCTATCTTGCCATCGCCGGTGGCATTGATGTGCCAGTTGTACTCTCAAGTCGGAGTACGCTTGCTGTAGCAGGCCTTGGAGGCTTTCATGGGCGCGCATTAAAGGCCGGTGATTGCCTGTCAACGCTCCCTCCTTCCGGACGACATCGGTTGATCGGCCGAGTTCCAGAAACGCTTATGACTTCGAAGGCCCCTCGAGTGCTCCGTGTCATTCCCCATGCAGATACCGCCTGCGACATATCAGGCATCTGGAATCAGGTGTTTCATGGAAGCAGCCGCTCTAATCGCATGGGGCTTCGTCTGGAAGGCAAACCCGTGTTGTGCAACGAAGAGGAGGGGCTCCTTCCAAGCACGGCGGTATTTCCTGGAACAATCCAATTACCTCCTGATGGAAACCCCATTATTTTATTGGCAGATGCTCAAACAACTGGTGGATACCCGGTTGTCGGTACGGTTATCCATGCGGATGTACCGCTTGCAGCGCAGGTACGCCCAGGTGATGAGATTCGGTTGGAGCCAACAACGATTGATGAGGCGTATGAAGCCTTGCAGCACTGCGAGGACCTTTTTCAGAATCTACGAAGGGGACTGTCATGAGCCAGGCCATGGGGCGAACCATCGACTTGAATTGTGATGTCGGTGAAGGGATAGGTCACGACGCAGGTCTCATTCCACTGGTTTCCTCAGCGAATATCGCCTGTGGCGCACATGCTGGCAGTCTCTCTGACATGCACGAGGCGATTGCGATTGCTCGTGAACATGGGACTGCCATCGGTGCCCATCCAGGGCATCGAGATCTGGAGCATTTTGGCCGTCGTGAAATCCCACTGTCTTCGGACCAGGCGACAGCCCTTGTGTGCGAACAAGTATCCTTCCTTGAAAAAACGGCTGGTGAACCACCGCACCACATCAAGCTGCACGGAGGGCTGTATCATCAGGTGGGGCGTGATGATGTTCTGGCTTCAGCTGTTGCTTCTGCGGTTCAGGCTGAGTGGCCGCAGATCGTGGTTGTGGCAATGGCCGGCAGCGTGCTTGCAGAGATCGCTCAAAGACAGGGACTTCGAGTTGCTCGGGAAGTATTCGCTGACAGGATGTATACGAAGTCCGGGCATCTTGTTCCGCGGTCAGATGCTGGGGCATCCATTTCAGATCCTCGTCAGGCGTCCGAGCAGGCAGTACGACTTGTTGATGAACAGGGCGTGGTGACAGCCGATGGCGACACACTGCCAGTGCACGCGGACACCCTCTGCATTCACGGCGATGGGGAAAACGCTATTGAGATCGCCGATGCCATTCGTACCGCTTTGAGGCAGCATTCGATAGTCGTTCGTCGGTTTACATGAGCTTTAAGTAAAAACAGGAGGCACGACGACAGAGCGTCATGCCTCCTGAGGTATATGATGATCACATTGGGACGTTATTTTTCTTCTGACTCGGAGGTCAGTTCAATAAGAAGCGGCTCATCCCGAGTTGACTTATCGATTGTCACAGAGATATCTGTGGTCTCGATTTCGGCATATTTTTCTGGAAGTCCATTCGTGTAGGCGCTATCCGGAAAAGCCATTTCAACATCTTCCACTTCATCATCCCCACTTTGTTCAGCCTCTTGTCTTGCCCGCTCCTGTGCAGCCTCATACCGTTCCTGATACTTTGGCAGCAGGACAAATTGTGCGACGCTGACCTTATACTCTCCTGGAGCAAGGCCATCGTTCCGGCCATATGTTGTCACCTTGAATTCGCCATTTGCATCAGTATTCGCAGATGATGGTCTGCCGGTGGACCCAACAAACATCAAGGCTGCTTCTGCAACAGGCTCTCCATCCAGCGTGACACGCCCTGACGTTTTGACGGTTGCTGGCCGTCGGTATCCACAGCCACTCACAGACAACAGTCCACCAAAGAGAACAGTTACACACACACAATAACGAAGAAACAACCGATTCGACTCTGACATAAAAATTCTCCCAGAAAAAAGGTTGATGCTGATGCCACTCGGGGCATCAGCATCAACGCTGTACACCATATTGTTTCGGAACGCAAAAACTTAGTCTACCGATGCTGGGTTACCATCTGCACGATTCCCCAGCCGATTGAACGTGTAATGGTCCATTGATTCACTCAGCGTTCTCACGGCACCATCGGCCATCAGAACATTGACAGTGCCAGGATGGTTACTCTTAAAGCCTCGCTCAGTTCGCCAATTGTGGCTTGCTGCACAGCCATCGAGTCCTGCCGCCTGGGCGGCAGCAAGTGATCCCGCATTCGTTGTTCCGTAATAACACGAATCGTAGTTAATCGGAATCATTGTGCTGAGTCGCTCGCAGTCACTGCCGTGAGCAAAACTCGTTCGGGTTTGATGTGAACACTCCATCCGAGATTCTCCCATGAGAATCGTGTTGGAGAGACCATCGGAACACTGCGCAAGTCGAACAACTCCGAGCTCCTTGGTCTCACCCGTTCCGTTCCAGTTGTATGCAATTCCATTGCGATGCATGCATCCTGGTGGACTCGCCTTCCTCTGACCCTGAGCAACATTTTGACCAAAGGTCGGATTCTTTCCTTCATGGAACCGTGCCGTGTACTGACTGTTTTTTTCACCCGGCAGTTTGGGGCGGAAGGAATTGTAGTTCACGCTACATGGGCAGTTCGGATTTCCTTTTCCAGACATGGAGATTGGTCCACCAGAAAAGCGATACCCATCAAAGCAATGGTTTGCGGCACTCATGCCAGCATCAACAAATCCGTCAACATCGTCCGATGGACAACTGAGGCCTGGGACGAACGATTCACGCACTCGCTTGCCATCTGCCTTTGTTTGAGCTTGAACATGCAGCCCTGAATTACCTGTTCCACCGGTTGTTGGATTCAGGTCTGGGATGGCGTCATATAACGTGCTGTTTTCATTGAAGGGGAGAAGATGCACAAGCGGTCCGCCTCCTTCTCGCCCTTTGCCTCGTCCATTTTCGTAAATGGGTGCTACAAATCGCTGGTTGGCATCGATGAAATTGTGATTGGCAATACCAAGTTGTTTCATGTTATTCGTACAGGCACTCCGACGAGCTGCTTCACGTGCTGATTGAACAGCAGGTAGAAGAAGACCGATCAGAACGCCGATGATGGCGATCACCACAAGTAGTTCGACCAGGGTGAACGCATGACGACTCAGATGTTGAGTTCTGCGAACGGAAGTGGAAGTCATGTCAACTCTCCTCAGAGCAAAATAAATAAAAAGTATGAAAAAGCACGGCTGAACGGGAAATCAAAACATCATAGAAATGTTCCCCTCAAGGCGTGGTTCAATAATACCTTATTTCCTGGGGGGAGTTCAACAGAAAAACATGTTCGGGTTTTCCGGAAGTCACTTTTTTTCTCACCAAATCGTATGGAATGCGAAATACTCTGGCCCATTTTGCGCTTTTTGCACATTGAGATCTTTTTATTCTGTAGGAGTTCAGCGGTGGTGAGAACGTCTCATCTGAGACCATCACACGCAGGCAATTGAGAGAAAATGAGGTGGAATACACATGGTCACACCTACACGAAGACAAGTCCTTGCGGCAATGACAGCGGCCAGCTGCCGTCGCTTGATTCAGGCGGAACATCCCACGCCGGCTATCCACATAGCGCGAGTGAGTACAACCTTTGAACGCGAAAAACTTCGACAGCCATTTGGCTTCAAGGGAGGGTACCTCACCGAACTCTGGCAGTCACTTGCCTATGTGCAGAGTACATCTGGGAGTACGTCCGTTGGTCTTGGAACCCAAAGCGTTCTCTGGTCAGACGCGTCTATCTTCAATGCACACTCCGAAGCAGGTGGAAATAGCCTCATGTTTGCTCTATTGGAGTATGGTCTGACAATTGGACAATCCATCCCATTCACGACCCCAATCGATTGGTTGGAACAGGTACTGCCAGAAGTGTATCGCTATGGGCAGGCAATCACCAAGAATCCAAACCTACGAAAGACCTTTGTACTCAATGCGCTCGTGCCAATGGATCATGCAGCATGGCTGCTCTATGCGCGTGAGCGTGGTCTTGAGCAGTTTGATGAGATGATTCCCTCGGCGTATCAGCCTGCCATTTCTTTCCGGCAAGCAAAACTTGCCGTTGTGCCCCTTATTTCATACGGAGTCAGTCTTGACGAGGTTATTCGTCTTGTCGATGCAGGTCATTTCTTTCTCAAGATCAAGATCGGTCAGCCTGGTTCACAAAAGGAAATGCTGGAACAAGACAAACAGCGTCTGACGGCTATTCACAGGGCTATTGGCACGAGAGAAACGGAATATACGAACGATGGTCGCATTCCATATTACTTTGATGCCAATGGCCGGTACGAGACAAAGGAAACCTTCTGCCAATTTCTTGACCATGCTGAAAAAATAGGTGCCTTTGATCAGATCATTCTTGTCGAAGAGCCATTTCCAGAGCATCACGAGATAGATGTCGCGGATCTCGGTGTGCGAATTGCTGCTGATGAAAGTGCGCATACGTCTGATGATGTCCACCGTCGTGCTGACATGGGATATGGCGCAGTGGCCGTCAAAGGCATTGCAAAGACACTCAGTATGACGTTGAAAATTCTTGCGGCGGCAGCCGAACGACAGCTTCCATGCTTTTGTGCTGATCTGACGGTCAATCCAATACTGGTGGACTGGCACAAAAATCTTGCTGCTCGGATGAAGCCGTTACCTGGCCTGCGTGTGGGTGTGCTTGAAACCAATGGGCAGCAGAATTATGCAGGTTGGGAGCAGATGCAATCGTATCATCCAGTGCAGCATGCTTCGTGGCAGCACATTCGTAATGGTTTTTTTGACCTCGACGCCGAATTTTTTCGTGAGAGTGGTGGTATCTACGCTCGATCGAAACATTACGAGAGTCTGTTTCATGCCTGATGCACCATTGCATTAATGGCACATTGGTGTTGTTTTTGAAGGCGTGATGAATGGATGGGAGGCGTGGCCTACGATGCAGAGGATGCGAGGAGTGCTGTTGTGTGTGGGAACACGGCTTTGAAGAGGAACCTTTCTGGAAGTCCTGCTGAAAAAAGATACTCAGGTGACAAGGTTCCGGTTGTCGGCATACAGTACTCTTCCATTATTTTTTACAAAGGGTCCAGTCATTGCGATTGGCCTGTGCCATTTTAGAAACAGAGGCTTTGTTGAGATGGATAGATATGTCCTGATGATCACTCTTTTGTTCATGATGGCTGTGAGTCATACGTTTGCCAATGACGGCCTTGGCACACCAAATATTGTTGTTGTGCTCTTTGACGACATGGGTTTTGGTCAACCGACGAGCTATCGGGCCGAAAGCATGTTCAGAACACCCAATATTGATCGTCTCGCTGAGGAGGGCATGAGGTTTACTGATGCGCATTCTGCCGCGGCGAATTGCACGCCCACACGCTATGGTCTTCTGACGGGGCGCTATCCATGTCGCATTGGTCAATTTGGAGTGTTGAAGACGTATTCTCCGCCAATTATTCCACGCAAGCGGCCTACCGTTGCATCATTCCTTAAACAGCATGGGTACCACACGGCATGCATTGGAAAATGGCATCTTGGAATGAATTGGGTCGATGGAAAGCCTGGCACTGAAGACAACCTTCCCATTGGAGCACAGCTTACAGATGGGCCTAACGCCATTGGCTTTGATTACTTTTTCGGATTTACACATGCACGAAATATTGGCTCGATTATTGAGCAGGACCGTGTCGTGGCGCATGTGGAGGCCGTTGAAAATCAGCCGCTCATGATAAAGCAGGCTGTCGCCTATCTTGAGCAGCGATCAAAAGAGCAGGTTCCATTTTTTCTCTATGTTCCAATGTGTCCACCTCACACGCCAGTTGCTCCGGCTCCGGAGTTCATCGGACAAGGTGGTGTGTCGGGGGAAGAGAGCCGGTATGGTGACTGGGTGTTTCAAGGTGATGCGATGTTAGGCCAGATCCTTGAAACACTGGATGCCACGGGACTGGCAAACAACACACTTGTTATCGCCACGGGTGATAACGGTGCCGCAAAGCGTCCCTATCCACCGCTTCGGGAATCAAAGAGCAGTATCTATGAGGGGGGGCATCGCGAGCCATTTGTTGCTCGTTGGCCCGGGAAAATAGAGGGTCACTCTGTCAACGCAAAAACAATCTGTCTCAATGATCTTTTTGCGACATGTGCGGATATCCTTGGTGCAGAAATACCAGCACATGCTGCGGAGGACAGCGTCAGCATGCTGCCTGCATTGCTTTCACAACCTGATGAGTTTTTGCGGAAAGCAACTATCCATCAAGCGCCGGGAGGACTTGCCATTCGCCGTGGTCCATGGAAACTCATTTTTCATCGTAGTGGACAACGCGAACTTTATAATCTTGAGAGTGACATAGGTGAGACAACGGATTGCCTTCAGGCGAACCCCGTGATTGCAACACAGCTCACAGATTTGATGCAGGAGTACCTCAAGACGGGAAGAAGCACTCCCGGTGAACCTCAGAAAGAGGAATTTGATCTCTCGTCCTTCTTTAAGAAAGAGCAGCGGAAAAGGAAAAACCGTTCGTAATCATTATGCAGCATCCCCTCGTCTCTCTTTGTGAAAAGAATCATGGTCACCTCATGTGGATGACTCGTTATCCGTATGGTCAGTTGTCACTCCGAGTGCTCATGCTTTTTTGTCTGTTGAGCATCAGCGCTCAGTGTTTCGGGAAGGAAGGTGCTGATGGACGACCAAATATTCTTTTTATCATTACAGATGACCAGGAGAGGCGTGAATTCAATTTTCTTCCAGAGGGTCGTGATGAGCAGGGGAGGCCACGAAATGTCAGCCCCACGCTTGATCGACTTGCTGCGGAAGGCATCGTCTTTCCAAATCAATATGTCACAAGTCCAGTCTGTACTCCGTCACGGTATACGGTTCTTACAGGTCGGTATGCCAGTTCGTCTTCTAGTTTTCAAAACACGGTGCAGTCACGGGGGCAGGTCAACATCACCTGGAACTGTCACATCGATCAGGACACCCCAAATCTTGCCCGGACGCTCAACAATGTTGGATATTTCACTGGAGCTGTCGGAAAGAATCACGTTATTGAGGTGAAGGGAGTCTCTCGGAATGGGAATCCTCCGGATAACGCCGATCCAACGGATCCGGTTGTGGCTGACTTCTATCACCGCAAGCAGCAGAAACTCATTGAAGCGTTCAAAGGTTGTGGATTTGACTTTGCTGCCAGTCTGTATCAAGGCAACCTGCCGGGACACACGTGCAAAGCACTCGAATTTCATAACATGGATTGGATTACAAGTGGGGCCATAACCTTTCTGGATCAATGGCATCGTCAAGAGAAGGCGGCACCCTTTTTTCTGTATATGGCGACAACACTGAATCATGGCCCCGGTCCACGTTACAAAAAATATACGGGAGACCCCTTGGCAACACCTGCTGGACTTCTCGAGAAGCCACTCCATGTTCAGCCGGCACGATCCACCATCCCGAAGCGTGTTCAGGAAGCAGGGCTTTCTGGGCAACCGACAGCCAGCGATGTGCTCTGGCTTGATGATGGAATAGGGGCAGTTCTTGAAAAGTTGGCATCACTTGGTGTGCTTCACAACACAATCGTGTTTCTCTTTGATGACCACGGAGTTGAAAGTGGAAAGGGCTCACTCTATCAGGGAGGGATTCGATCGGTGAGTCTTGTGTGGTCGCCGAAATATGTTCAGGAGGGAAAGACGTCGGGCGTTAATATTTCAAATATCGATTTTGCTCCAACCATTATGGAGCTATGCCGAGTTCCAAAAGACAAGCAACATCATGTTGACGGGAAGAGTTTTGTGTCGGTGCTGAACGGTCATTCTGAAGAGATACATGACCATCTTTTTTTTGAAATCGGTGCAACCAGAGCAGTCTTGAAAGATGGATGGAAGTATCTCGCCTTTCGCTTGCCATCCACGCTCGATCCCAATCCTCCTTTGCCATACACGCACCTGGCAGATCGACCTGGCGGTCGTGGTTCTGAGGGGCCTGCAAAGGATTTTTATCCACATTACTATGAATCAGATCAACTGTACGATATCAACAGTGATCCATTTGAAAGACACAATCTATTTGCAGATCCAGGCCAACATGATCGAGTTCAGCAACTGAGACAACTACTTTCCAAAGCGGTTTCAGATGTTCCTGGTACATTTGCCGAGTTCACAGACGGTAAGGACTAGGAGAACTCATCGGAGATGAGGCCCCTGCTTTCGAGCATCCCACCTTAAGAAAGAACATGCTATCTATGCCGCAACGCATTCAATTCATTCTGTTTCTCCTGATGCTTTTGGGGATCCCTGGCAGATCTGTTTTGGGAAATGATGCTTTTGCCCCGACGTGGGAATCGCTCTCGACACATGCGCTCCCTGAATGGGTCAAGGATGCGAAGTTTGGTGTCTATACACATTGGGGGATTTATTCTGTCCCTGCACATGGTGGGCCAGACTATATCCGTAATCTCTATGAGGGATCACGGAACGATGCGAAAGGAGTGTATTCCTACCACACCCAAAAGTACGGCCCATTGGAGTTATTTGGATATAAGGATTTCATTCCACAATTTACGGCCAAAGAATTCAACGCTGATGATTGGGTTGGTCTTATGCATGAGGCGGGTGCAAAGTTTGGTGGGATCTGTGTTGTTCACCATGACGGTTTTCTCTTGTGGGAGAGCAAGGTCAGTCGTTGGAATGCTGCAGCAATGGGGCCGAAGCGAGATATTTATGGTGAAATTGCCGCAGCCGTTCGTCGCTATAAGGACATGAAACTCCTAGCAACATTCCACCATGGCAGAAGTTTTGGATACTGCACAGGCGGCATGAAAGAAACAGATATTACCGACACGATGAGAAAAACATGGGATGTTTTTGACCCGCAGTATAAGGATTTGTACTGGAATCAGTGGACAGGGACTGCCAAGGAATTTTCAGATGAATGGAGGGCAAAGATTACAGAAGTCATCGACACGTATAAGCCCGATATGATTTGGTTTGATGGACTTCGTACGGCCATGCGAGGAGAGCATCCTCCTGAATCATATGTGCTCGATGTCATCGCCAGATACTTGAATCAGGCGAGTGCCCATGGCCAGCAGGTGACCGTCTGTAACAAACATGGAGGAGAATTCAATTTTCCAACGGACTTTGGCTTGAAAGGCTATGAAAATGGGAGGGACATGCCAACAGATGTAGGGCCATGGTTTCTCATTGATCGAGCGATCGCGTATCCATGGAGTTATGTCAACAACAAGCGATATAAGGATAAGGCTGACTACCATATTCGAAGTCTGGTTGATGTCGTCAGTCGAGGTGGCGTGTTTCTTTTATCCCTGACGCCGAAGGGCGATGGTTCTATTCCTCGTGAAGAGCGAGAAATCATGCAGAACATGGGTGCATGGATGCGGGCGAATGGAGAAGCGATCTACAGCACTCGACCGTGGAGGGTTCATGCCGAAGGTCCAACGGTGACACGCGGTTTGAAGCGTAACAATAAGGGAGAAGAAAAAGAACAATGGGACTGGCGGAAGGACTTTACTCCCCAGGATATTCGTTTCACCCAAAAAGATGACGTCATTTATGCCATCGCATTGGCTTGGCCTGCGGATGGAATTTTGAAAATTCATTCCTTGCAGCAAGGATCAGAAGAAACCATTCAGTCAATTCACCTTCTTGGGCGTGACCAGAGCCTACAGTGGCAGCAAAAAAAAGATTTTTTGGAGGTTTCGGTACCACGTGTACCACCAGGCACATGTGCGTATGTGTTCAAAATACAGACGGAATAATTTCTGTTGCAGGAAGACAGGCGTTTTTGTGCCGCAACAGGATTGTGTTCGATGTTATGAACAGGATCACTGAAGTGTTTTTGGTACCATGGAGCATGTGCAGGAGCATACCTGTACACATGAATGAGTGATCCACATGAAAATGCTTAGTTTTTCCAGCCTGATATGTTACTCGGAGTCAGAATCATGGTCCAAAAACGACATTCCTGCAGCAGCCTCAAGATAGGATGTATCTGCGTTTCACTCTTCGCTTGTGTCTTTGGCGTCGTTCATGGTG
>MDSZ01111400.1_pt1 | contig 11610 bp, 16 predicted proteins | sample 811201 | NCBI WGS metagenome assembly MDSZ01 (sample SAMN05326647, study PRJNA326480) | marine metagenome | isolation source: seawater | place: Indian Ocean: North | collected 2010 | reverse complement strand
ATCGCGTTGTCGGATCTCAGTTTCATCACATACATACCCGCGCCGGCAATACCAGTGATCAATAAAACTGCGAATATCATTCTGATGCTTGAAAACATAATAATAGTATTTATTGATTGGATTTACTAAAAATTAAATTTGTAGTCTTTTAGATTTGGATAGGCTTTTTTTCCAGTGTCTATTGCATCTTTATTGTGCAAGCCTTGTTTTGCAAGTTCATCCATTAATATTATACCTCTTGCACAGTCATCTATGCTTAAATTATAATGGTATCCTATTTCATATTCTTTCTGGCCTGTCCAAGGCACATTTTTTAGATCTCTGCCATCATACCTGGCTCTTTGGAAATAATCATGTGCTGATTGATTGTCGGTCAGGATTGCGCCTCCCCTTATTATTTTTACAACTTTTTTATCTCCAAAACTAACACAACAAAATTTGTTTTTGATGTAACAATCTTTTGTAAATCTTATGGCCATGTCAACTACATTTGTGGGTTCAAATTGATAGTAACCTTGCCAGTCATGATCCAACATTTCATAGTCGATGTCAATTTTTTTAAGCATCATTGGAACACTTAGATATGTGTAAGACGGAAACGAAACTTTCTTTACAACTCCTTGTTTCTGCAAGTATCTGAAAGATAACTCTAGTGCATGTGTGCAACAATCTGTCACAGTCACATAAGGTGCGCCTGTGTATCTGCTAATCTTGTCCTCGAATATTTTAATAATATCAAATAGGTCATTCCATTTATACCCGTTTTCTTCCAATGTCTTTATTTCTGGTCTGTGGATCATTTTTCTTCTGGAATGTCATATGGAGTTTTAGTTTTTTCGTCATACCAATATAAACTACGATGAGGACTATCATCAGTTTTTACATTGGCAAATTCACTTACATAATAAAACATCCTAAAGCCATCTCTGTAAACTCCTTCAGGACACTGCATAGGGTTTGGATGTCCATGGAAACCATACTTGTGATGCCTCCAAATTACTGCTCTCCCTGCTTCGGGGTAATACGATTTTATACACTTTGTACGATCAAAATCATAAAATTGTAAATCTCCATTCCATTCTTCTTGCCAATCTTTGTTCAAGTATATTGTCATGGAAATCAATCTCCAAAGTTTTATCGTGTTGTTCCAATTGAAGTCACTATGTATTTTTAAACTATGCCCTCTGCCGGATCGCATATATCCTGCGCCCACCATGTGCGGATCAGGTACAAGATCAGGGTGTCCTGTAAGTTTGCCTAGCCAGGTCATAAATTTTTTACTTGATAATTGCTGTTGGACATCAAGTGCCACAGGGCAATCTTCTACATCCATCCTTTCTTTCATGTAACTGCCTGCCCTAGTAAATTCTCTTGTCCAATCCAGATTGTTGCACTCTTCTTTCATTGCACTCACTGTGTCTTGTGGAATAAAATTATCCAATCCTATATTTGGATATGGCGGATTTTTGACGTAGTCGTGATTTAATTTTTTAAGGTTAGTAAAATTATCTGTGATATGATTTGCAATATGCATGGCATTACTGTATTAAGCCTGTTTTGTAGACAGTTTTTCCATTCTCCTTCATAGCAGTCAAAACACTTTTCCTGTTTCCATCTGGATTATAACTGACATGCACCCAACCAGAGTCCGGAACACCTGGAGTGTAAAATTCGAGAATTAGTTGGTCGAAATCTAAGTTTTGTTCAATATATTTTGCAACGTCAAAGTTTGATATACCAGGACACTCTATGTCAACCGCTTGGCCTTTACAATGCTGTGAAGTTGCTGATCCACCAATTGCTTTGTTGAGTGCTGGACTTCTGTAGCCAGAATTGACCACAGTGACTCCAAAATTATCTCTGACTGGCTGTACAACATTCCTGAAAAGTAGTTTTGCATAGTGTCTGTGTATGTCACTGCAATCGTTGTCAATGCCTTGCCTTAGAGCAGTCTGGCTCTTGGTGTATTCTTGTAAAGTGAAATTTTTGCTTAATCTTACCATCCACTCTTACTTAACAGGACTGACTGGTCGCCCTTTGTAAAAATGAATTTGTTTTCTGTGGTTTTGGTAATATTATATGGACCAAAATATTTTGTCAGATGTGTGCATTCTGCCATTGCATCCATATCTATTGCGAATGCTTTGGCTTCTTTAACTATTTGTGAAGTTGGACCAACTTGATGTATCTCAAATTGCAAAGATTGGTCCGTTCCTGTTTTTTTAACACTTATGATGTTTTCATTTATTTTGCACTCCAACATATCATACTTGTCAAAGAATGATTTGGCTTCGCCAACTCTAAGTTCATTTATCCTCTGTTCATATGCTTCTGGTGTTGTGGGCACTACTTCTGCCATGCTAACGCCACTAAACATAGTTGGATTATCTCCCTTATGATACGTGAATTCAAAATTTTCGATGTTTGTCAAATTTTTTAAATCTTCCAAAAATTTAGTGATGGATCTTTCAACGCCTTCTTCTCTAGCAAACTCAACAAATACTTTATGTTTTCCGTCCTGCATTGTTCCTGGCGTGGCGTCTGCATCTAGTACTTCTTTGTAACCAGTTTCCGCAAATCTTTCGAGATCTTTTGCTGGAGCCAATCCGTCCACAGTAAAGGCTAGAACCATGATGTTTTTATCATTGCCCATTTTGGACTTGTATTGATCTACTGAGAAACGTGGAGAAACAACTCCTTCCAAATCGCCGGCTTTTAGTCCTTCATTAATTTGCATCATTAAGTTCCATTGAGCCAACTTGGGTCTCGGTTTCGTCTGTGCTATCGATATTTTCTTTGCCGTACTTGAAATTGCCAATTAGTTCTTTTGGCATTTTAATTTCAACTATCCAAATTGGATGGGCGTCAATTTTTCCTTTTGTTGTGCCAGGTCTGTAATCAGATGGACTTTTAATTTGCCTAGGCTTCAAAAGTTCATCTTTTGCATATGTTACTTTACAACCTCTATCAAGCAAACGTTTACCTCCTGATGGGTCTGGCATCTTATCCTCAGGCCACATAAAAGAACAAGTGACAAAATGTCTTGAATCCACTGGTCCTGTTAATAGTTCACCCTCGGACCAATTTTTAAAGATGTATACATCCAATTCGTCTATCACTCTTTCAAAGTCTTTTAATATTCCTAGAGTAGGGCCTACAGAGTACAACGACTGGACGTTCCTAATTATGTCTAATACATCATGCATAAAACGTATTTATACTGCAAATTTGAATTGTAAAATATGCATACTAAACTCACCATTGGTATACTTAAATATTTGTACATGAGTCTACTCAGACACATTAATCATAATCAATACAACTTACAAGGAATCATATGCTTAACACAAACCTACAAATGCGACCTTTATTCCAAAGGAAACTATGGAAAGAAATGCGGAAGAAAAGAGTCAACGACAAGAGAGCCAAATTGTATCTTTTGAATCAAAACTGGTTAAAAATACGAAAACAAAAGGATAGAAGAAGACGTAGGGTGTTAATAAGATTATGGAAAATAAAACAGTTAGCCTATTTGAAAAGATTGTACAACAGGGTCATTTAACAAACTGTTCCATAGCATCAGCGTACCATTTTCTATAGTGCTGTTCTATTTGCTCATAAGGCAAGTTCTCAGTTCCCGGCAGATCACATTTTATAACTTCCTTGTTGATGAGATCTAGTACCACACTGTATTGAAGTAGTTTTCCGGAACCTATTTTCTTTTTTGTCAGTGTAATAAGTTCGTCAAACTTTTTATCAGGTTTCATTTGATACTTTACACAGAAGAATCTTTTTTTTGCGTGTTTTTTACCCATTCGATAATCTTGCTAACTTGATCATTACACTGGCTAAATTTATTTCAGGATCCGCAACAAAAGAATGATCAACTAATCCTTGTTTGATTATTAATACGGCCTTGTCCTGTGCGTCTTCGTTTTTCGAAATGATATCTAAATTATCATACAACCATCTGTATATTTCTTCACACTCTTCTGGTCTTGCTTGTGAACAAACAAGTTTTCTTGCGTCGTTTATTTTGCCTTGTTTGAACAGTTCAACCATTTGTAATCTATAATCTTGTTGTCCTGAATCACCTTGGGCGGGTGGCATCAGTTTGCCATCTCTACAATTTTGTTGTATCATGTTGATGCATTTTCTAAGATCTGGATAAGATGCTTTCACATATGTGTCCAGTGTTTCTATATCTTGTTCCATTTTTTCAGCGATTAGTATTTCTGCTACCCTTGCAGTAAATTCTGTCTTGTCAATTGTTTCCATGTGGAATCCTTGACATCTTGAATGTAGTGCTGGTATCACCCTGTTAGGATAATTGCAGGTCAATATGAATCTTGCCGATGTGTGATACATCTCCATAACTCCACGTAATGCCGCTTGCCCGTTTGGACTCATGTAATCTGCCTCATCTAGCAAAACATATTTGTATGCTCCAAAAGGCATAATTTGCACAAAGTTGTTTATTTTTTCTCTTACTGTGTCTACCGAATTTTCTCTAGATGCGTTTATTTCTAATATATCATAACTGCTAACTTCAAGTTCTTGGAACAGCACTTTCGCCAAAGTGGTCTTCCCTACACCGGGAGCACCGCTCAACAGCAAGTGGGGTATGGCCTTGTCATCTATCCATGCCTGTATTTGTTTCCTTTGTGCCTCATCTCGCACAACATATTCTTTTAGTGTTTTCGGCCTATATTTTTCTACCCAAAGTTCTTTCATAATACAAAAGTTAATATTAACAAAAAAACTCCAACCATTGCAAGAAAATAAGCAGGTGCGTGGAGTAAAGGAATGGTATCAAACCAAATCCAAAGTTTCATTAATCGATCCTTCATGTTAAAACTTATAATACACGGTAATTGTGTCTATGTCAAAGAATAATTCTTATACTGGTTGTAAAGTTGTTCTGCGGCCATGTTCTTGCCTTTTGCCTCTGTCTGTATGTCGAAATGTTCTCCAAAACTCAATGCCCAGTCATTAACTTTTGGATTAGGTAAAAGATCCGAATGCGCTCTCAACTTTTGCTTTTTACAACCTCTTTCCAGTAGCATTTTGATATCATGCATTTCTGTATGTGTTTTCTCACCAAGACCTGCCGGTGCCAAATGTTCATCTCTTGAATATGAATAGTGTAAAGTCGGCCTAACGCCACGCCAACTGTCTATGACTCTCTTTACTCTATCGTCATTAGGTTGTATGTATTCTTCTGCACGTATCCAGTGGTGATGTATGTCAAGCACCAGGGCCATTTCTTTAGCAACTTCTAATGTGCTTTCTAGTCCATGGCCCATTTCATCGTTCTCTATCGTAATGAGATTCCGTGCTTCTTTGGATAACTTTGGAAACTCTTTTAACAATCCTTCAGGTCCACGTTTGCCAGAGATGTGTATATTAATTTTACAACCATCATGCCATGTCTTACCATAACCCATCCAACGTGCCATGTCAACATGATACTCAAATTCTTCAATGCTTCTTTCAACTATTTCGGGAGTAACACTAGACAAGCAACAAAATTGGCCTGGATGGAAACTTACTTTGACATCCAGTTTCCTGGCCATTTCACCCACCGGTGCAAATAATTTTTCACAATGATCTTGAATTTCTTTACGTTGCCACCAGTCTTTCCAGTTTTTTTCAGTATAACCTTGCAACATTTCACTGCCTAGCCTGACCATTCTTCTTTCCGGAGGAAGAGAACCTACACGTTGTACAAGTTTCCTTGCGGCAGTTGCGTTGTGATTCATTATGTCCCACTGCCTTTGTTCTGCGTCTTCTGGATGTTCTCTCAACCAACGCATTGTAGTTGAACGACCATTTAGGTCTCGATCCTTGGCATTTACTTTCATTCCGCCAAATTCAGATCTATTATTCAGCCATTTACAACAAAAACCTATACGCATTCTAGTATTTTAACACAGTTTGGAAAGTTGTCAATCATTGTAGGCGTCATAAAAATTTGCCCATGTCTGTGGTAGATCACTACATTTTAATTTAAAGCCGTAATCTCTATCTATGTCTCGAAGTATTTTATTTGCTTTTGCCATGCTTAATCCAACATCTGCAGGGATCAACAGAGCATCAATTGAATCTTCTTTATTTTTCTTCGCGGCCTGCACTCTGTGCCAACCATCTGTAAGGAGATAATATCCTGAATCTTTTATTGGTGTTACCAATATCGGATCGTAAGGTGCTCCTTCTTTTGCAAGTTTATTGATCCAATAACGTTTCTCTTTGTTCAGTGGCCTAACGACTCCGAGGCCCATTTCTGCCATTGTAACAAGTTTATCGACAGGAACATTTTTTCTAAGTATTTTGATTTTTTTAGTCATTGCCGGGCAAACTAGTCATCTGTTTAGCACCACCCATGTTGACATATCCGGCCTGTTTTTTATTATGTTCAGGTTCTGTTTCCGAAACAAGTAGGATATCGTTTTCGTCTATCATCCTAACCTCAAGTTCTTCTCCATCCTTTTTCACTTTGAATGCTCTTGACCATCTTCCATGAGCAACCAGTATCCATTGGCCGACCTTAACATCATCCTGTTCTTTTCCCACTGCGTACACTTCTGCCCATCTCGGGTGTATGCCTGATTCTGTGCCATCGTCGTCTACCAAGATGATTCCACCTTTAGTTTTAGTTTCACCGAAGTGCATCTTTGCGACCAGCACTCTTTTCTTTAATGGAGTGATGTCGTAGTCCACGGAGTAAGTTTTACCACCATGTCCACCGAATCCTTTGTTTTGTAACGATTGTATGCTATCTGCCATGACGCTAGTATAGCAAAATTATTCTATGCCGTCAAGTGCGGCGTCAATGCCTTTTTTCTCTGCCACCGTTTTTTTTGGAGCAACAGTTTTCTTAGGCGGTACTGATGCAATTTTCTGAACTGGCTTTGCTGGAGGTACTCTTCTCTGTGGAGTTGGTTTTGCCCTTGCAGGTGTTTCATCAACTTTACCCCTTGGTTGTTCATAATATTTTGCAATTACTTCGGTTTTTGGTTTGACAACTGCTCCGCCTTTACCTAACACATCACCTCTAGCATTTACGTTCATATTACCAACTGCCCGTACACTTTCATTAGCCGCTCTTAATTTTTCTATGTCTACCATACGTCCTTGCATGGTCTTATACATTCTTTTTCTTGTTGGTCTTGCTACCATTTAATGCTCCTATTTTGTTTTACTTATCATCTCAAAAATTCGGTGTAATCTAAATTATACAACATTGGATTTATCTTATGTACTCCGATCAAGAATAAACAGAAACTTGCAACACTACTACCTCTACCTACACCCCAGACAACATTATTGGCTCTGAGTGTATCCACAAAGTATATCAAGAATTGCAATACCTTTATAAATTTCTTTTTTTCGAACAAATCATATTCTTCTTGCACACGTAGTTTCTCCGCATCTGTTTGGCATTTTTCCAACAACCATTGCAGTACATTGATCTTTGAGTAGGACTCAGGCATCCACCATTGTTGTTGATTTTTTATATCAAAGGTATTGGGATCACCTCTATCCGGCGCATTCTTTATTTCGGGAAAGTCAAGTCCTAATGCTTTGATGCTGTTATTATATTGTTCTGTCGAATCAAAAAATAGTTTTGTTATATCAAATTCAGGATGTGTGTAAAGGACTTCTATTGCATCTTGTTCAGTAAAGATACAATCACCTGCTTCATTTGTTTTTATCTTTGCCACCATCTAAAACCTTTGCATTGAATTCAAATATTTTAGCATGATCTTCGTGTTTCTTGTCAACTGGAATTTGTTGATTACTCCAACTAAAGTGCCCTGTGTATATTCCTTTGTCAAGTTCCTTATCATAAGTTGCTGTGTCTGGTCTCAACCACCATGGGTCAAATTTACTGTATTTCTTTGAGAACCAGTTTTGTACATCTAATAGTATAAGTTCCTTGCTGTCTTTGTCAACCGTGTAGGTAATACCATCACCCTGCCACGAAGACAATTCAATTTGATTAACAATAATTTTGCTGTCCAATATAGAATTTGCTTTGCAGTAGCATAAGGCGGCCATTATTTGGTCATAGGGAGGTTTTGGTAATTCAATAAATCTATTGTTAGTGGTCTCTCTTAAAATTTTATGTAAAGGCTCACCTCGCCATGCAGTGATGGTGTTATTGAACACTTGTTCAAATAAATTTTTAAGCCTTTCAAAATATATTGTTTGTTCTTTCAGATCTGCGGTGTGAGAGGAGATATTTAAATTCACTGAATAGTCATTGGCGAACAATTCGCTATCCACAATGATTATTGACTTGAATTTTGTTTTCCAACTAAAACCGTTTGACATCAACTTTACTTACTATTCAATGTTGATTAAATCTCCGAGATCTGGTTCACCTCTGGCTTTTTTGTAATTTTTGTGCCACTCTTCGACTCGTCTTTGTCTGATAGCATTCTGATAGGATTGCAAAGCCATTTGTAAATTTTTAAGCATCTCTGGATTACGACCTCGTCTGGCAATGGCAACTTTTCTTGAAAGTTCTCTTATTCTTTTAGATATGTCTTCGTCGCTTAAATTTTCTATTTCTTCTTGTAAAGGATGAAAATACATCACTACCTCCTATTAGATGTAGTTGTTACCTAACTGATGCATTAGTATTGTTGTTCCTGCATCTGGGGTTAAAAATTCATAAAGATATCTGCCTGATGTGGGCACTGTAATCGTATCGGAAGAGCCATCTCCGCCCGTAACTCCACCTGAAACTATTACTGAACTTGGAATAGTAATAGTATGAGCAACATCCGCAAAGGTGATATCTAATATAATTCTACCAAGCGAGTCGGCGGCTGGAAGATTTGTAAATGATAGTGTGATTGCGGCATTTGTGGTAATTGTTTGATAATGTCCGTTTCCATGGTTCAAAGTAATTTCGCCACCTGTTGTGCCATGGGCATAGACTGTCTCAGATGTGTCTTTGAATTTTGCCTGTGTAATTTCGTTATCTGAAAAATTACTTGAAGCATTCAAACTTGCTTTGTTTGTTTGCAAGTCTTCTATCTCTGTCTTTGCTTCGGTAAAATTGTTTTTAATCGCCGAAAAATTATCTCTCATTCCTTGAGAACTATTATCCTGTCCTGCTTTTGGATATGTGCCGTCAACATTACCTGGTACTATGTTACTTGCCATTAAATTATTCCTTTGCTTCTAAATTTAAGATATTTATCGTTGGATCTATCCACTGTTATAATTGTGCCTGAAGTTGGTGGCTTTTTCCTAAATGTTATTGTAGTTTTCAATGCATCTGTGTCATGTGTTAGGTCAATACCAAATTCGTGATCTGCAGATCTAACCTGAGAATCGGCAGTTAAACTTGTAGGGTCAGATTGGTTATCTGCCCTTACACCTTCACCAACAAACACCACATTTGATCCTTCCTTAATTAAAATATCTTCTTCGTGTACTATTTCATTTAGTACAAAAGATCTCGTGGTTCCGTCACCTGTAAATTGTGTTGGAGTAATCTTGCTTTTGCTGACTTGATATTTGTCAATTACAAATTCAATATTTTTAAAATTAAGATTTTTATCACTTATTCTCTTTTTTATTAACTCACTAAAACCTGGTTTGCAGTATGCAATTACCACTGCAGGTTGCCAACCTAATGGCGCTTGTTGACCCGACTGTGTTGTTCTCATCCATAAAGGCAAGTGTGTCCATTCTTTATGACCTAAACTTTTCATTCTTGATCTCATGTTTGCAACTGCATTTGGAAACACAGTTGATACAAAGCCTAAGTCAGCGGAAAGTTGATTAGCAAATCTAACTTTAGAACCTGCTGTTGAAAATGCAAGGCCATTATCCGTGGTAATCTCATACACGTTTGTATCTGTTGTAATATTAGTTGTGCCTGCCCTTGGGCCTAAGATTGGTTTTGCAACTTGAGATCTTAATGTAACGGAACTAGAAACTGACTCACCCGCGTTGTTTACAAGGTTATCTTTCATATCAATATAAACAACTTCGTATTTCACAACACCGTTTTCTTTAGCAACTGCTGTTTTAAGATCACCAAAAAATAATCTTTTATTAGAATGATTCTGCTCCATTTGTTGTTGGAAAGTTGTTAATGTTTGCGCCTCGAGTCCAGCGATCAAAAGCATTTCGGGCCTTAGTTTCATTCCAAAATTTGCATCTTCTTGCCTGTATATGTTTTCCGGAGAGTTGATGTTTGGATCTTGTGCTATATTATAAAATATATTTTGATCAATTAAACTAGTAGATGTTCCATCCATGCTACCATATTCTATTGTAGTGAATGGAATGTCGACATTCAAAGTGAACTCTTTGGTTGTTGCTGAACTTTGATATTGGTCTGATACATTGACGGTAAATGTAAAACTCGTTGTTGAGTCAGAGAAGTCACTCGCATCTATAGTTCCAATCAAGTTTCCTTGTGGAGATAATGTAATACCTGTAGGTAGAGATCCTTCAGTTACTGTATAATTTAACACACGATTTGGTTCTTCAGCAACTGCTTCAATGGCCAACATGCTTGGAATGTCTGCAGTTAAAGTTCCTACATTGCCTGGAGTTGTAAATGCTATTCCTATATCAATCTCGCCAATCACCTTCATTGTGAAAGTTTTATCAGTGAATACATTTATACCTGTTGCGACCACCCTATTTGCTCTAATTGTAAAAGTAAAGTCTTCAGTGACTGCTGTCTGCCTTGGCAGTGTTCCTGAAATTTCACCCGAAATTACATTTATACTTAGGCCGGTTGGCAAAGATCCTGACTGGATAGAATATTCAAGATCTCCTTGTAAAGGATCAAAATCATCAACGTCAATTTTTATAACAACTTCGTTATCATGTCGGAATGTTCCTAGATCAGAATCAGTTGTAAACACTGGTCTTCTGCTTGAACTTAGGTCCATTGTCAAAGGCGAATCACTTATTTCTGTCATGTCAATTGTGATGCTCGTGCTAGATACTCTCCAGTAGTCTGCGGAGTAGACCTGTATGCTATTATTTTGGGTGATATTTGATGTGCCGTCCGAAACTCTTACTATGAAATCAAAGTTCCTGTTTACACTTCTAGTGGTTACAGTTTTATCATAAACAACATCATCATATGCTTCTTGGCTGTTGTCATAACCACCTTGAGGCACAGCAAATTCATCTTCTGTCAATTGGACTATTCCGGATATGTAACCAGTGCCGCTCATTGTAACACCAGGGGGCAGTTCCCCTTGTATTATTTCATATGCTAATGTTTGTCCTGCTCTGGTATCTGTGTCTGTGGCTTCTATCTGATAACCTATTTCAGCACCATCAAGCACCCAATAAACACCTACTCTCGTTGAATCATCCAGTTTTAAAGTTCCTGATGCTGTTGTAAATGTTGGTGCATCAGCACCCTCCACATCAAGATAAAAAGTTCTATCTGTTATCTGGGAACCAGCAGTGGCACGTATTACGAAGGTGTATCTAGTTCTTTTCGCGACCTCTGCTGGTATTCCCGTCAGTAAGCCTGTTGAAGTAAGTTCCATTCCTGAAGGTAGGCTTCCTGCGATAACGGAGTAAGTGATAGCCGTAGAATCGCTAGTGTTCGCTTCT
>MDSZ01033475.1_pt1 | contig 11614 bp, 12 predicted proteins | sample 811201 | NCBI WGS metagenome assembly MDSZ01 (sample SAMN05326647, study PRJNA326480) | marine metagenome | isolation source: seawater | place: Indian Ocean: North | collected 2010 | reverse complement strand
TTTTAAGAGTTTTCTCTGAGTTTACTTTGGAAATTGCATAATCTGTCAAAGGATTCAATTTATCATCTTCTTTTTTTTTTTATCACCTGCAGATCCATACATGCTACAACTAGAAGCAAATATAAATTTTTTAATTTTTAATTTTTTTGCTTCTTTAGCAATTTTTATGCAACTTTTAAAATTTATTTCTTCAGTTGCTTGTTTATATTTATTTCCCATCGGATCATTTGAAACAGCTGCTAGGTAAATAATTACGTCAGGTATAATATTTAAGCTTTTTATTTGAAATTTTCTAGAATCTTGGATGATGTTTTTCTTTATTTTTTTTTTTTCTAGAATAAGTATTCATAGAAAATAGGTTAGAGTCAACTCCGTAAATATCGAAATTAGACTTTGATTTATCAATTAAATAATTTATTAAGGTTGTACCTATGTAACCTTTGTGACCAATTATCAATAATTTTTTGTTTCTCATATCAAATAATTTTTTTTGATTATTTAAAATTCCAGATTGTTTTATTTTTTTTAAAAATTTGTTCTAATTGATTTTTTTCATTTAAATTATCCATACACCTCCAATAACTTTTGTGTTTATATGCTATTAATTGTTTTCTTTTCACTAAATTTTCTAATGGTTCTCTTTCTAATACATCTTTTGAACTTTTTAGAAAATTAAATATCTTAAAGTTGAGAACAAAAAAACCTCCATTTATCCAACCTTTATTTATTTGTGGTTTCTCTATAAATTTTTTTACTTTAGAATTTTTTCCTATCATAAGCTCACCAAATTTAACTGGGGGTCTTACTGCTGTAATTGTTGCAATTTTTTTCTTTTTTTTATGAAAATATAATAATTTTTGTAAATTAATATTTGATACACCATCACCATAAGTTAAAAAAAAATTTTCACCTTTATCTAAATATTTTTTTAATTTTAGTACTCTTCCTCCAGTCATTGTATTAACTCCAGTGTTTATAACTTTAATATTTGGAAATTCTTTGGAATTTTTGTAATAATTTTTAATTAAATTTCCTTTGTAACCTGATGCAATTATAAATTTATCAAAGCCATAAAAATTAAATATTCTCATAATATGAGTAATCATAGGTATATTTCCTATTCTAATCATCGGTTTAGGAATTTTTTGTGTATAAAATGAAATTCTTGAACCTTTACCACCAGCTAAAATAACTACTTTCATTTAATAATTTAATTCCTTTTCAAATATATTTATTTGTCTAGATATTGTTCTTTCAGATATGACATTTTTATGAAGCTTTTTAAATTTTTTTTTGAAATATTTACTTTTTGTAAGCTTAATAATTATTTTTTTTAGTCGATTATGATCACCTGGTTTAAATAATAAATCCCTATCTTTAATTATTTCCGGCAATGCTCCAATATTTGATGCAATTGTTACATTTCCACAAGCAACGCTTTCTTGTATAACCCTGCCATACTGTTCTTCATGTAAGGATGGTAAGACAACAATATCTGAATATCTCATATGATCGGCAATTTTATAATGATCAGTCCTTATTAACGAATAGTTTTTTTTATTAAAATTTTTTTTTAAATAGCTCAACAAATTATAGTAATACTTTTTATCTTCAATATGATCTATATCTATAACCAATCTCCAGTTATGAATTTTAAAATTTTTAAGAGATTTTAAAAGAATATGAATGCCTTTCTCTCTAGTTATTCTGCCAAAATAAGAAATTACAAATTTTTTTTTTATTTTTCTATTTTTCATATTGAAAATTTTTTCATCATATCCTAGAGGGATAATTTTTGTCTTTTCTTTATAGCCAAGAAAATCATAATTTTTTTTAATTTGTTTAGAATAGCAAAACAATTTATTAATCTTATATTTTATAAAAAAATTAACTACAAAAACAAATATCGATTTAATTAATTTTCTTGTAAAATTTTTTCCGAAATTTTTAAATATTTCATTTTCATTGACAAAATAAATTATTTTGTAGTTATAAAAGAAGGAGTAAATTATAATCAAAATAGATTGTATTGATACTGGATCGTTGTCGATTAAAATATATTCAGGATTTTTAGATTTTATATGTTGTCTTAAATTTTGAAAATAAAATAATCTGGAATGTTTAAATTTTAAATTTGATTTTATAGTTTTAATATAACCTTTGTAATATCCAAAATCAGAATAAATATACTTATTTTTAAGAAATATTTTTCGAGGGCATATACACGTTATTAAAAAATTTTTTTTTTCAGCAAGTTCCTCATAAAAAGATAAATTAATTTTTTTGATAAATGCATGACTTATTACCAGAATTTTTATCTTTGTTGTAATCAATGTTTTATACCTTTGGATTTTACAACAACAGAAATAGTTTTTAATAATATTGTCAAATCAAGTAAAAATGATTTTTTTTGCATGTAAATTGTTTCATATTCAATTTTTTTTTCGTCTGTCAAATTATCTCTTCCATTTATTTGAGCCAAACCGGTTATGCCTGGAACTAATGAGAAAATATTTTTTTTTTCTCTTAGAAGTATTAATTTATCTTGATTTTCAAGGGCGGGTCTTGGTCCAACAAGTGTCATTTCACCTTTTAAAATATTTATTATCTGAGGCAATTCATCTAAACTATACTTTCTTAAAATTTTCCCTACTTTTGTAATATATGAATTAGCATTTTTAAGGTCATTTGAATGTATCTCGGGCGTATTAATTTGCATTGTTCTGAATTTGTACATATTGAAAACTTTTCTATTTTTTCCTAATCTTTTTGATATATAGAAAACTGAACCTTCATTTTCAATTTTAATTATTAAGATTAAAATAAAAAATGGTAAAATTAAAATCAATCCTAGGATAATTGAAACAAATATATCAAACAATCTTTTCAACTTATTTTTTCTTATAATTGATTAAAAATAATACAGTTGAGATATATAGTAAAACCCAAAATATTATAAATATTAAATTATAATTTAAAACATTGTAAATAACTATCGACAAAGCGATAAATGAAAATGTTAGTATAAAAGTTTGAAATTTATTAAAAATTTTTCCCATTAAATGATGTAAATGAAAATTATCAGGTTTAAATGGATGCTTGCCATTAATCAATCTCATAAGAAATAGTCTAAACATGTCAAGTCCAGGCACCGACATTATTAAAAAGATTTCATCAGCGTATAAAACAGTTGGATCTTTCTTGGTAGATTTAAGTATTATAAAAGTGATAACAAACGCAAGTTGTTGAATTCCACTTTCACCTAAAAATATTTTATTTCGGGAATTATAATAAATAATTAATATTAAAGAGATTATTATGATTAAACTTAAATCATTAAAAACACCTTTTAAAATAAAAATTAAAAAAAATAATACACAATAACTTGATGCTTGTAGATTAATACCATCAAACATATTTAAAGCATTTACAAAAAGTAAAAAACACAAAACTGTGAAAATTAATGAAAATGATTTTAATTCTATTGAGTGATTTAGAAAGGAAAAATATATATTACTTATTAATAAGTCATTATCTAAATATAAAACAAAAAGTATAATAACAATTGGTATAATTAATTTTGCATTTGCAGAAAGATTATATTTGTCATCATATAAACCATATAAATAAAATGAAAATATTCCAAACATAAAAGCAAAATTTTCCCTATTACTGTTAAATTCAGTAAATATAAAATCAGTATATATGAAATTAAAAATTGCAATTAATATAACATTTACAAAAATAAAAGTTCCTCCTAATAAATATACTGGATCTTTTTGAAATTTTCTTTTTTTATCTGGATAATCTAAAACATTAAAATATTTAGTAATTTTTTTAAAAAAAATAAAAATTAAAAAATTTATTATGAGAGAAATAATCAGATAATTAAATTCTAGCATTTTTAAAATTATTTAAATAAATGAAATATCCTGAAGGCAAATAATAAATTATACTCATCCAATTATTAAAAAAGTTACCTGATGGCGCAATAGGAAACAAATTAACTGCATAAAATATATATATAAGTGTTAAATAATCTTCAGTCTTATTATTTTTTTTTATTAAACTATTAAAGGAAATATTTATTAATTTAATAGATATTAAAATAAATATTGAGATCACTAACAAAAAAGAAATTATGCCAGTCTCTGCAAGTAATTGCATATATATGTTATGAGGGTGTGTAGTACATGCATTCACAGCTACAAAATTTTCTTCTTTTGAACAATATTCTCTAAAACTTTTTACTCCATGTCCTGTCAAAGGTTTTTCTCTAAACATTTTGTAAGCAATTTTATAATGACCTTCGTATATTTCGCTAAATATTACAATTCGTTTACTTTCCGAATTAAATCCTAATTGTTTTATTGTAAAATCATACATTCGAAATTTAATTTTTTGATCAGTAAATAATAGAGTTAATAAAACAGGAATTAATATTAATGTTGATCTAAAAAAAACTTTTCTAATACTATGACATGTAAAAAGAATTAATAAAATACTAATTAAAAATAAAAAAAAAGATGTACGTTCACCACTAAATAAACATATAATTCCTGAGAGCAAAATTATTAAAAATATAATAAAATTTTCATATTTTTTGTTATAATATTTTTTTGAAAATAAAAATAATGAAAGAATAAAAGGGAAGAACCTTGCAATATAACTTCCAAGAACTTCATCTTCTCCAAATAAACTTGTAATTCTAAAATTATTATCTAGTCTTTGCCAACCTAAAATATTGAAACCAAAAATATATTGAAAAAACGTATCTATCCCGAGCACAATTAATATTAATATAAAAAATTTTGATAATTTAACAATAATATCATTCTTGAAGTATAAAATTGATGCTGTAGCTAGGGCAAATAATCCAAATCTAAAATATGATAATGATGGTTTATAGGCAATGTATGCATATTCTGAATTTATTAAAGAAATAATTATGCAAAGAAAGAATGTAAGAAAAAAATATACGTAAATATTTTTGAAATAAATTAATTTTCCACTTTTAATTAAACTGTAAGTAAAAAGTGTTATAATAATTACTAAGCTCAAATCTGGAAGAAATGGTCCTGTGATTAATAAAAATGGTATTAAAATAAATAAATAACTTGATAATTGAAGTCCATGATATTTATTTTTCTTTTCTAAAATATTTAAAATCATAAAAATTGAATTATTTTTAAAGGAAATCTCATAAAAGTTATTAAAAAATTACTAAAATAGCCATTCGACTTTAAAGATTGGTTTATTTCTTTAGATGAAATTAGATAACTTTTAATATTCCGTCCACTTAAGCCCCCCACACTCATATAAATTAAACACTCGTTCAAGATTTTAAATTTTAAATTATTTACTAAAAATGATCTTACAAAAAAGTCAAAATCACCTGCAATTCTAAAGTTTGGGTTATAAAAACCCACGTCTTGTATTTTTTTTAATCTAAAAAAACTTGACAAATGCGGAGGTGAATATCCTATTCTGAGCATCCATGTCTTAAAGTATTTAGCTTTATAATACCTGTAAATTTTTTGTTCTTTAAAATTTTTTTTAAATGCTAAATCAGAAATAATAACATCAAAATTATTATTATTTTTAAATTCTTCAACTATTTTCAACAAAGAATTATGAGAGCTAAAAATATCGTTTCCATGTAATAAAGATACTATATCGCCATTTGCGATTTTTATTCCTTTATTTATAGCATCGTAAATTCCCTTATCTTTCTCAGATATAAATTTAGTTATTTTATTCCTGTATTTTTTAATAATTTCTTTAGTTCCATCGGAAGAATCTCCATCAATAATTATATATTCTATATTTTTATAACTTTGTTCAATTACAGATTTTATTGTTTGTTCTATAGTTTCTGCAGAATTAAAACAGATTGTAATAACGCTTATTTTCATAAAAGTTATCTCATGACAACCCAATTACCCATAACTAACATGTCCATGCTCGTTCTTAAAAAGCAATCTAAAGCATGCTCGGGTGATAAAACTATAGGTTCATTCTCGTTAAATGAAGTATTTAAAATTATTGGAATTCCAGTTTTTTTATAAAAATTTTCTATTAAATAATAATATAAGCTATTTTCACTTTTTGATACAGTTTGCAATCTTCCTGTTCCATCAACATGAGTTATTCCAGGAAGTTGGTTTTTTTTTTCGTTTTTAATTGAGTAAACTTGAGACATATAAGGAACATCTATTTCTTCATTAAACCACTCTTTAACATGTTCCTTCAATATTGAAGGAGCAAATGGTCTGAAATTTTCTCTTCTTTTAATTTTTAAGTTTATTATATCCTTAATTTTTGGATTTCTGGCGTCTGCAATTATAGATCTATTACCTAAAGCTCTTGGACCCCACTCCATTCTACCTTGAAACCAGCCTATTATTTTAGAATTAATTAAATTTTGCGTTATTAAATTTAACAATTTATCTTGATCATAATTGCTTACTGTAAAATTATTAGATAATTTTTTTTTGAGAATAGCTTCCTGGATATTTTCATTAGAATACTCTTTACCAAGGTAAGCATAATTATTTATATGATGAATTTTTTTATTAGAATTATTTAATGAAACTAAAACTGATCCTACTGATCCACCCGCATCCCCTGGATTTGGAGAAATATATAATTTTTCAAAAGGTGTATTTTTTAAGATTTTTCCGTTAGCAACTGAATTCATCGCGCATCCACCTGATAAAGTCAAATTTTTAATTTTATATTTATCGTATAATTTGTTGAGTAAATTAAATAATATATTTTCATAAACTAACTGAGCAGATTTTGCTATGTCCATATCTTTTTTTGAAATTTTTTGATTATTCTCTCTTTCTTTTCCCAATAAATCATAGATCTTCAAAGAATATAAATTTTTATATTCAATTTGGTTGTTTTTTTTTGAAATAATGATCTTATCTTTATGATGGATGAAGTACTCTAAGTTTAGCTCGAAACCTTCATTCGTATTATAAATTAAATTTGAAATTTCATTAACATAGTTTGGATCACCATATGATGACAAACCCATAACTTTATATTCGTCACCATATTTTTTGAAACCTAAAAATTGAGTTAAAGCTTGATAAAATATTCCTAGTGAGTGCGGGAAATATATCTTTTTATCTATTAATTTTTTTTTATTTTTAGTAGCACTTCCCCACGCACAACTTACAAAATCTCCAAATCCATCAAGTGATACGTTTACCGACTCATCAAAATTACTATAATAATAAGATGAAGCTATATGAGCCTCATGATGATCAATGTAATCAAATTTCAATTTTTTATTTTTATTTGGATATAAGTTTGAAAAATATTTATTTATATTAATTTTCTTTTTTACATTAGCTAAGCTATTAAATCCTAACTTTAATCTATTTATATTTTTTAAAGTAAAAAGTACTTTTCTACCTAAGGCATTAAATGGATTTGAATTTAAAGTGACTTTGTTTATTTGATCAATTTGAATTTTTGCTTCTTCTAAACAAAAATAAATTGAATTAATTGGAAATGCTGATGTATGCTTTACTCTAGTAAATCTCTCCTCTTCTGCAGCTGCAATCAACTTACCATTTTTAAATATACATGCGGAAGTATCTGAATGTAAAAAATTTATTCCTAAAATATAATTATCTTTCATTGTTTATCGAATTTATCTAAATATACTAAATTATAACCAATTATCAGAATATTTTGCTCCAGAAACAATCTCTTTAGTCAATTCAATATAGTTTTTTGATATAATATTTAAATCAAAGTTGTTTTTAGCAAATTCATGACATTTATTTGACATTTCATTATAATTAATTTCTTTTTCAAAAATTATTTTTATTTTTTCGTAAATTTTATTATGATCATGTTCAATTGTGTATCCTATATTAAATTCCTCCGGATCTTCAAATTTACAATCCTTGGTGATTATTATTGGTACACCATATGAAAGAGCTTCTTTGAGCGCCATTGAATCTGCTTCATCATAAGATGGTAAAATAAAATATTTAGATCTATTAAACAAATTTATTTTATCATTAAGTTCATATACTGGATCATTAAAGGTAATATAATCGCCTAATTCATATTCTTTTATCTTTGAAATCAAATATTTTTTATATTCAGTCTTGGGACCAACTATTTTTAAATTAATATTAAATTTGTTTTTTTTTTTTATAATTTTAAACATATTTATTAAATCAATAATGCCTTTTTTAGGATGAATCCTTCCAAAATAAAGTAAATCAATAATTTTTTTTTTATTAAGATTTTTTTTTATATCTTTACTTTCAATCTCAATTCCATTTTTTAAAATAAAAGATTTGTCACTAAAATATTTGGATAAAGTTTTTACTTCATCAAACTCTTTTTTATTCAAAAAATGAAAGGCATGTGAGATTTTAAATATATATTTAGAAAAAATTATTAAAAAAAAAATTTTTAGTAGATTATTTTTTTTTAAAGACCATTTGTTTAAAACTCCATGAAAAGTAAAAATATAAGGAATTCCTAGTCTTTGTGATTTATGTGCAAAAAGAATTACATAAGGAGACCATAATTCATGGAAATGAACTAAATCAAATTTTAAAAGATAATTATCAAACTTTTTAAAGAATAAAATTTGAAAAATTAATTTAAAATCAAACTTGTCTACGTCCATAATTTCAAGTTTATTAAATTTCATGTCATTAATTTTTTTTTTAAAATTAGACATCACCAAAGATGGTCCACCAAATTGCAATCTCTCTTTTCCAACAAATAGTATATTCATTATTTTAAATAAGTTTTTTATACATCCTATCCATTTTAGGCATAATATTAATCCAATTATATTTATTTGCTAATACATAAGCATTTCTACTTTTAACAGAAATTAGATCATCTTTTATTTCAAATATTTCTTTTAAAGTTTTTTTTAGTTCTTCTTTATTCTCATTGATAAACCACCCAGCATTATATTTTTTTATCGAGTTCCATGGAACATTTGAAGTAGTTAAGACGGGTAAAGAGTTACTTAATGCCTCTAAAATTGAAAATCCAAAATTTTCATTTTTACTATAAAGAATTAAGATATCATGATCTAAGAATATTTTTTTTTTTTCGGTTTTTAAAAAAACGGGATCATGAAAATAAATATCATCAGATAAATTATTTTCTTTTACAAATTTTTTTATCTTTTTAAATGTTTGATCTCCCTCTGGACCAAAAATGTGGAATTCCCAATTTTTTGGTCTTAAAAGTTTCCAAGCCTCTATAACCTCAAAAATACCCTTTTTTTTATGAATTCTTGAAAAAAAAAGTGCTTTTCTTTTTTTAGGAAATTGGCAAATTTTTTTTTGGTAAAAGTTCTGAGGTATCCCATGGGGTATAACAACAGTATTAACATTGGGATTCAGTACTTTTATGTTTCTCTCTTCGTCTTCTGATGTGCAATGAATAATATCAGAATTAGCTAAGATCTTATTTTGGTATAAAATCAAAGCTATTTTTTTTTTAATTTTTTTTTCACTTAATGACCATGGCTCTAAGGCTCCCATTGGAGTAATGATAAATTTTTTTTTTAATAACTTTGATATTAGAAATATTTTAATTAAATTTGGTGACCAGCAACCAAAAAAATGAACAATATCAAATTTTTTTATAATTTTAAATAAATCATATTTTTTTTTTGATATACCATTATCAAAGAAAATTAATTTTACAGTGTAATTATTATTTATAAGCTGGTAAGCTGTAGAGCTTGTCGCCTCGTAAGAACCACCCATTTCTTTAAAATATTTGTCTGTAATTAATAATATTTTTATCATTATTTTTTTTTATCTAAAATAGATTGGTATGCATTGATAAGTTTGTTTCCATAGTTTTCCCAAGATATATCTTTTGTCTTTTTTAGAGCATTTAAACTAAAATTTTTTAATTTTGATCTATCATAATAAAATTCTTGAATTTTATTTTTTAAAATCTCAATATTCTTAATTGGGATAACATAACCATTAATTCCATCATCAACTATTTCTGATCCTCCTGTATTTTCACTGCAGATGATTGGCAATCCACACGCCATTGCTTGAGCTTGAACCATAGATAATCCCTCCTCTAATGAATATAGTACAAAAATATCTGAATTATTATAAAAATATTTTAAATTTTCTTGTTTCTGCTTTGAAATAAACTTTACATTTTTTAACTTTTTAAATTTTTTCAGAATTTTTTTAAAATTATTTTCAATAGTACCAACAAATATTAATTCTGAATTGTTTAGTGATAATTGCTCGAAAGCTTCAATCAAAATATGAGAGCCTTTTCTAATGGAAATTGTTCCAACTGATATTATTCTAAATTTATCTCCCTTCGGTCTTTTTTTATTTAAATATTTGAATTCTTTTAAGTCAACTCCATAGGGTACTTTAATCAATTTACTTTCACTAATCCCATATTCTAAGTATGTTTTTTTTGCAAATTCGCTTGGTATAGTGATGTAATCTGCTAATTCATATTCTATCAGTTCTTTTTCGATAATATTTTGACTTGGTAAATTTGGTTTAATTTTTAATTCATCATACTCCATTTTTAAAATTTTTTCCTGATATTTGATATGTGTAGATCCTCTTTCTAATATTTTTATACAATTTGTTTTTTTTGCTTTTAAAAAAGCTTCTTTGCTAAAACTTGACCATCCAACTAAAATATCTGTATTATTTAAATCAATAAGATTAGATGCACGTTTACTAAAATAGTTTGATAAAAAATAATCTGTATCAAAGATGTTTTGCAAAAAGTATAGTTTATTAAAGAGTTTTAGTAATAATTCTTTAAATAAGATTGATTTAATTATTTTTTTTTCAATATGAAAATTTTTAAGACTATATTTTGGGTATGATGTTATTATTTGTTTTAAATATCCCTTTAAATTTAACTCTTTTGCTAAATTAAAAGCATGAAATTTTCCACCAACTATTATACTTACTTTCATCAATTATTTAAAATGTCAATTCGTTATAACATTCTATATATTTTTGGATAATAATTTCTTTATTAAATCTTTTTTCATTTTCATATCCTTCTTTAATTAATCTTTTCCTCAATTTTTTATTATGTAGAATATGTTTTATTCCATTTTCAATACTCCTTACATTTTTTGGATTTACTAAGTATGCTCCTTTTCCAGCTACAGATTTCATGGGGTATAAATTACTTGTAACGACAGGAACGCCAGATTTTTGTGCTTCTAAAATTGGTATACCAAAACCTTCATAAATTGATGCAAATAAGAGAATGTCACTTTGTTTATATAAATTTATTACTTTGTTATTACTAATTCCCACATAATTTTGATAATTAATATTTAATTTTTTTAGTAAATTTAAATAATTTTGCTCAATATGGCCTACAATTGTGAGCTTACATTTTATGTTTTTTAATGATCTTATGGAATTTTCTAAATTTTTATTAATTGATGTTCCAATTATAAGTACGTTAGGAATTTGGTTTATATTTTGCTTTTTGCGAGAAAATTTTTTATTAATACTTAAATCTATTACTTTAATTAATTTCTTGTTTGTTTTTAAATTTTCAATTATTTCTCTTTTTATTTTATTTGAAATTG
>MDSZ01269661.1_pt1 | contig 11615 bp, 10 predicted proteins | sample 811201 | NCBI WGS metagenome assembly MDSZ01 (sample SAMN05326647, study PRJNA326480) | marine metagenome | isolation source: seawater | place: Indian Ocean: North | collected 2010 | reverse complement strand
TGGAGCGCCGAAATGAACGATGATTTTTCTGGTCCGTCGGGCATGGATGCCCGGCGAGCGGACAGCGACAGGGATGTCGCACGTGCGCGCGACCAGTAAAAATCGAGAGAATGAGGGTGACGTTCCAAAAAGCGAAAAGCTGGGGGGCGCCATGCCGGCCCGGGGGATAAGTTCCCCCAGGAGGCAAAGGCTTTGCAGCATTAAAAAACGTTCATAAAAAATCCGTTTTAAACTGTGGGACAGTAGTGGGAGCATGGCTCCCGTTTTTTTATGTCATGTACTTTTCCGCGTAGGGCGATATTACTTCAGCGGATGGCAACACCTACCGGCAGATCCTCAAACCAGTTGAGGAATTCTTTCGCCTGAGCCTTCTGAAACAGCCGCCCGTGTTGCGGTGCCATAATGTTGATATCGAGCTGGCGCACGCGACGGATCCAGTCCAGCTTGGCTTCATTGGATGGCATCCAGCGCTGGTGGAATTTCCTCATTTTGGGGATATGGGTATCCATTTTATCCACCCACAGTGGCGCATCGGTATCTTCCAGTGCGGCACCGACATCGCCGCTCATCAGGATGCCGGCTTTAGGGTCGTAGACATGGAAGTTACCGGAAGAATGCAGATAATGCGCCGGCACAAACTGCAGCTGAATACGGCCCAGAGTAATCGTGGCGCCTTCATCGGGCAGGGCGCAGTATTCAATGCGTTCCATACCAAAATGGCGGATAAAACCTTCCCACAACCAGGGCGAATAAAGCTTGGCATTGGGCAGTGCCTGATCCCATAAACCCAGGGATGAAATAATATCCGGGTCCTGGTGGGAGGCGAACAGGTGGGTAATTTTTTCTGCCGGAACGTATTTCAGTACCGCTGACAGCATAGGGGCAAACAATTCGATACCACCCGGGTCCAGCAGCATCGCCTGATTACCACTGATGATCATATATTGGTTGGTATCAATAATACCTTCCGGTTTGTTCGGATCACGGCCGAACATAATCCACTTATGATCACCGTCTTCATACAAGGTGGTTGCCAGCATTCTGTATTCCTTCTCTCCGGGCCTGTCAGGCGTAGTTCTGCTTCTGACTGAGCAGGTTTCTGGCCTTGCTCAGGTGCTTACGGATTTTATCGGCCGTATCGGTAATATTCTGAGCGATGACTTCGAGCTGATTGCGGAAGTCTCCGGCAGACGCCGCTTCAACCTTACTCGAGGTGGCGATCAGGTTGGCGGTACGTATGTGCTTATCGCCTTCTTCCAGCTGTTGTTCGAGCTCACGCAGTCCGCGGGTCAGGGCTGCGGACAGTTCTTCGCGCTGTTGGCGGCTCTGATGCATGGCGGACTGCAGTGAACTCAGATTGTGATCGTGCTGATGTGCAATCCAGTCAAATTTTTCTGCAGCCAGAGCGGCACGCCATAAAGCGACCGCATGCTGTGACAGCCCTTCGGAGACACCGTTGATGTACTGGGACTGACGGATAATGTCGGACGCCAGTTCATCAATAAAATGTGTGATGGCTTTGAAGCCTACGGTTTTAGAACCGGCGCGCACCGCCAGTGCCCTGGCGTTTTTTGCTGTCAGGGCCAGTCCTTTGGCCTCCAGCATGGCCTGATGCAGTTCGGCGGCGATGCTGGCGGCGGTGACAAAAATCGGTGTAGCCATAGTATGTTCCGGTTGGTTTCAGCAGGCGTTGAAATCAGTATAGAAGGTTTTCGCCATTCCTCAGCGTTGGCCCGGAAGTTCGTTGCCGGCGGCGTTGGTTCTGAGCCATCCGCGCACCCGGCGCAGGATAATGTTGTTGTCGTCATACTGTTCGGCGAAGGATGGAATCCGGATCTGTTGATAATCTTCACGCTGCAGATGACGCATATGCCCGGCACGTTGTTGGACCGTGCGGGCAGGGACACCGGAGTCCTCGCTGATCAGATCAAACACCGGAATCTCCAGTTCGCCCAGCTTCTGCACCAGTGGCACCTGATCGTAAGCGTTTTCTTTTGCATCGATCATCACCAGTGTGTAGCCGCGATCAGTGTCTTCACCGTCGTCGGTCTGAATCGTGCGTGGGCGTTGCAGCATAAAGTCCACAGCCCAGCCGGCGCTGGCACCACAGGCGATAATCACGACATTAAGCTGCCCCCGCTGATTGAGATACTGCACACTCTGGCGCACCCGCTCGCGTACTGTGTCGCGATAGGTTTCTGCCGTGTTTACTGCAGGCTGTTCGTCTGTGCTGTCCGGCTGTGGTTCAGGTTCAGGCAGAGGCGGCAGGGCCTGTAAGCGTGGCAGCGCTGGCTCTGCGCTGTTGCTGCCGTCCGCGTTGGCTGCGGCTTCTTCTTCGGCTGTCAGGCCATTGCTGTCGGGTTCTTCTGTTGTTGGGTCTGCTGCCGGGTCTGCTGCCGGGTCTGGTGCTGTAGTGTCCGCAGTATCCTGTGCGCTATCACCGGCATCTTCTTCTGCAGCATCTTCGTCTTCTGTTGCTGTCACATCGTAAACCGGCCGCGGCAGCCGGGTTCTGAGCGGTGTATCCGGTAAGGCAACAGCAAAAGTAGCCCAGCCAAAGAGCGGTAATTTTTCCCGCAGTGGCGCCACGGTTTCCGGCCAGTGGCTGTGTTGCCCGTCGTCGTGCAGAATCAATATGCCACCCTGAGGGCTGCCGGATTCTTCCTGCATAAACAGACCATAAAATTCCCTGTCGTCAGCAATCAGGCGGATCTGCTCACCGTCACGGCCATTCAGCCCGAGAAAGCCGATAACGCCCTGATGGCGGTTGTTGTTTATATCCGGCAGAACTCTGGGTAACGCTGCAGCCGGTTGTTCCGTGCTGTCTGCCTCCGGGTTCTCATCATCTGCTGCAAAGCTGCCCGACGGCATCAGCAGCAGCGCGAGAAGTCCGATCAGACAAAGCATCCGGTAAGATGCAGCGGTGGTGAACCAGCCAGTCGTTAAGGCTGAGTAGTGAGGAATCGAAGTCATTAATGTCGGTTTTCTGGCTTATGACAGGTATACAAGGTGATAAAGCAAAAGCTATTCCTCTTCTGCTGGCTGGAGATGAAGGGGACAGCCACGTACAATATGCGCAACCCATTTTGCCGGACCTTCCCATGAGCACTGATAAAGATTTTCTGATTGCCCCTTCTATTCTCTCCGCTGACTTTGCCCGCTTGGGCGAAGAAGTCGAAAAGGTTCTCGCCGCTGGTGCGGACGTTGTGCATTTCGATGTGATGGACAATCACTATGTACCGAATCTGACCATTGGCCCTATGGTGTGCAAGGCGTTACGCGATTACGGTATTACCGCACCAATCGATGTTCACCTGATGGTAAAGCCGGTGGATCGTATGATCGGTGACTTTATTGAAGCTGGTGCCAGCTATATCACCTTCCACCCGGAAGCGTCTGATCATATCGACCGCAGTCTGCAGCTGATCAAGTCCGCGGGTCTGAAAGCCGGTCTGGTGTTTAACCCGGCAACGCCACTGCATTATATGGACTATGTGATGGATAAACTGGATATGGTGCTGCTGATGTCGGTGAACCCAGGCTTTGGTGGTCAGTCCTTTATTCCGGGAACGCTGGATAAACTGCGTGAAGCGCGGGCGAAAATTGATGCGTCAGGTCTGGATATCCGTCTGGAAATTGATGGCGGGGTAAAAACCTCCAATATCCGTGAAATCACCGCGGCGGGTGCTGACATGTTTGTCGCCGGATCTGCCATTTTTAATGCGCCGGATTACAAAACCGTGATTGACGAAATGCGGTCAGAAATTGCCGCAGCGGCAAAATAAATGACCGTGTGGAACCGCGCTTTGCAGCAGGCGTACGGCACTCAGGGGCCTGCTCTGGTGATGCTGGATCTGGATGGTACGCTGGTGGACAGTGTGCCGGATCTGCATACGGCTGTGAATGTTATGCTGAGTGCCATGGGGCGCGCAGAAGCAAGTTCACTGAACGTCAGTCACTGGGTCGGCAATGGCCTTAATATGTTACTGCGCCGGGCGCTGGCGAAGGGTGATGAGGACCGTGCGCTGGCACTGGATGAGCAGCTTTTGCAGGATGCGCACAGTCATTTTGATCCGGCGTATGAAGCCGGTGTTCATCATGCCACTGGCGTGTATCCCGGTGTGAATGAATGGCTGCAGGCAACCGCTGGTAATTGTCGGCATGTGCTGGTGACAAATAAATCCCGTCGTTTTACGGAGCCGCTAATCGCCTCATTGGGCTGGCAGGATTATTTTGAGCTGCTGGTGTGTGGTGATGATCTGGCCGAGAAAAAACCGTCCGCTATGCCGCTGCTGTATGTCTGTGAGCAGTTACAGCTAACTGCACAGCAGGCGTTAATGGTTGGTGATTCACGCAATGATATCCGTGCCGCCAAGGCCGCGGGTATTCGTTCTGCCGCAGTGACTTATGGCTATAATCACGGCGAAAATATTGCTGACAGTCAGCCGGACTGGCTGGTGAATAATCTGCTGGAGCTGCTCGCAGATTAGTTGACAGCAGATTATGTTTGCTGCTGAAAACGGCTGCTGATCTGTCTTACAGGTCAGTTGGCCGTTTGTTTACATCGCCTGTTTGGTGGGGTTGGTTTTGAGGGGTTAGTTTGGTGGAGTTGGTCTGCTCAGTGCAGCTTATCATTGCGGATGGTGTGCCAGTCTTCAAGATTTTCCAGCGCCATGGGCTTACCAATGTAATAGCCCTGGGCCATATCACACTGCTGGGTTTTAAGCAGTTCAAGCTGGGAAATACTTTCAATCCCTTCGGCAATGACTTCCAGTTTCAGTGCGTGAGCCAGGTCGATAATGGCAGCAATAATATGACTGTCGGTTTCGTTCTCAGTGGAATTAATAAGAAATTCACGGTCAATTTTCAGAATATCCACTGGCAGCGTGCGCAGATAAGCCAGAGATGAGTAGCCGGTACCAAAATCATCGATGGCAATTTTAACGCCCAGTGCTTTCAGTGATTCAAGAATAATATAGGCCGAGCGGCGATCGCTGATCAGGTCGTTCTCAGTGATCTCCAGTACCAGGTGTTTCGCCTCCAGCCCGACAGCATCCAGCAGGCGTTTGACCTTGGCGACCAGTCCGTCATCCATAAACTGTCTGGGAGACAGATTTACACTCATAATTAGTGGGCGTCCGTAGCGTTTCTCCCATTGTGCAGACATGGATATGGATTCCTGCAGCACCCAGTCACCGATGTCAGCGATCAAACCACATTCTTCGGCAATGGGAATAAACTGATCCGGAGACACCAGCCCTTTTTCGGGATGCTGCCAGCGTATCAGGGCTTCGACACCGGCGATGTCACCGTTAATCACATTGATCTGTGGTTGATACTGCAGAACAAACTGCTGCTCCGTGATGGCTATCCGCAGTTCAGCTTCGGTTTTGAGACGCTGAATCATGCGTTCATTCATCGCACGGGTAAAGAAACGGAAGACACCTTTGCCTTCCCGTTTAGACTGGTACATGGCCTGGTCGGCGCTGGATATCAGCCCTTCAGCTGTGGAGTGGTCTTCCGGATACTGAGCAATGCCAATGCTGCAGCCAACATAAACTTCCGTTTTATCGAGAGAGAAAGGCTGCTGAAATGCCTTTCTCTGCCACGGTAATGGATGAGCGCTGGTGGTTCTGGTTTTCCAGCAGCAGAATAAATTCGTCGCCGGCCCAGCGGGCGAGGGTATCTGCACCACGGGATATTTTCTTGATGCGACTGGCCACCATCTTAAGAATTGCATCACCGGCACTGTGGCCCAGGGTATCATTGACGTTTTTAAAGCGGTCTAGGTCGATAAAGAAAACGGACAGGCTACGCGCTTCACGTTGATGAAAGAGAATAGAATCTTTTAGCTTTTCAATAAAAGTCGCACGGTTATAAAGGCCGGTGACGGAATCATAGCGGGCCATGCGGTACAGCTTCTCTTCAGTTTTCTTCTGCTCGGTAATGTCGCGGAAGAAAATATAATAGCGACAGAGCTGATCATCGTAGGGGATGATATTGAATGAAACCTGAATCGGTACCGGCTGACCATAACGGTTAAGCAGGACCATTTCCTGCTCCTGTCCATAATCCGGCAGATTGTTCTGAATTTTTATATCAGAGTCTTCAGAATTACCATCGAACAGATGTTTATCCAGCTGATCGATGTGTTCAAAAATATAGCGCTGCGACAGATCTTCTTTTTCAATGCCAATCACGGCCTCTGCAGCCGGGTTAGCATTCAGAATCAGTCCGTTGTTGTCGAAAATAACAATGGCATTCTGGGTGCTGTTGAAGATGGTTTTCAGCTCGTAGTCTTTTTCTTTCAGTTCGGACACCAGCTGTGTCAGCATGGTGGATTGCGTGCGCAAAGCGCGTTCACGCAGATCAGATGAACTGATATCAAAAATAGAAATAACGCAGCACTGCTGGTTGTCGTATACCAGAGGTTTGATTAGAATGGATTGGATAATTCGCTGATGATTCTTTTTACTGACGATGGATTCGTTATAGAGCGGGAATGAAACTTTCAGCAGCTTGGCGGAAAGCACCGAAGGACAATTCAGATGCAGTGCTTTGTGGATTGAACGGTCTATACGGCTGTCTTTCAGTTCAGGAAAAACATCCAGTATCGGTGTGCCACGCACGTCACTTTCTTTCAGACCAGAGCGTCTGTCCATCCACTGGTTCCAGGTGGCGACACAGCCCTGCTCGTTGAGCACTATGATACCGGCGTTGACGGTATCAATGACGTGTTTGTAGAGGTTATCAATCACAGCGCAGCCCGTTAAACCCGGTTATCCCAGATTCATTTTCTGGCTGATGAAATCGTACAGTTTTGCCAGCGTATGTTTTGGCTGGAAGAACATGAGTTTGGCGGTAGAGTTTTTCTTAACCACAGTAAAACTGATGGTCAGAAAGAGAATCATGTCGTCGCTGTCATCGAGAAAGTCAGCTTCTGCACGGATATCGTCGAAGTAGCCGTATTCACAGTTTGGCAGTTCGGTATTGATCTTAATGCCGAGCAGGGTAGACAAAGCGTAAATAACACCGGAGACCGCAACATTGGTCAGATCCAGCAGCATCTCTTCTTCGGTGGCGGCAAATTCAACCCTTTGTTCATCGCTGTCCGGTAACAGACCATTAAGCAGGTTAAGGCTTTCCGCTTCGCTGAAGAACAGCAGAGCTTCGCCTTCAATATCACCGGTAAATTCCTGCTGTACAAAAATGGCTTTGCCGGCATCCCGCATCAGGTCGGTAAATGCCAGGGCCTGCTGTTTGGGAATCATGTTGACTTCCGGTACGTGCAGTTCAATACGGCTGCCGGAAATTTCCGCCAGTTCTTCAATCACATGTCCCATGCCGAGGTTGAGCGATTCGGCCAGAATATCCAGTGACAGGGCTTCTTTCTGTTGTTCCGGAATCATAAACCGGCTCCTGTCTCAGATAAGGTAAAAAAGTCCTGCAGGCGCTGAACGAATTTATCGACATCCGCCGGATTAATGGTTTTCTGAATATAGGAAACGTGAATAGTCCGGGCATCGTCCTGCAGCTCGTGACTGCGGTTTCCGGTAACCAGCGCTATACGGTTTGCTGGTACGCCAGCCTGAATGAGTTGTCTGGCGGTAGCCAGGCCATCGGGCATGGCCATGTTCATATCCAGCAGGTACCAGTCAAAGGGATACTGCTGCTGAGCGGCACTGTCGAGTACCTGCTGGCCGGAGGACGCTTCAAAAAATTCAGCATCCGGCAGGAGTTGACCTACGGCTTCCTTAGCCAGCATTCGCGCGAACAGGCTGTCATCAGCAATCACTACTTTCTTGTTCATACACCATCCTGGTTCTGCTTCTGCTTGTAAGGGAGGGGGTCAGAGAAGAGCACCCCACTCGTTGTTTTATTTTTGATCAGTTTAGTAATGAATCCGGAGGCTTTCCAAAAAATATTACTAATGTCTGATATGGGGCTCAGAGGCTTACAGGCTGATACGTTGTGGCGTAACGATAAGTAACTGAGCAGCAGTGGAGGCCGCGGAAAGAGTGTGGAATACGATCAATGATAGTTATGAGATGTGGTTTTAAGGTTATCCAATAGTGAACTCATATCGGCCAGACGATAAGCGATCACATGAGTAATGCCGGATGCACTGTCTTTCTCGATCCGGCCATAGGCCTGCAGAATGCGCGACTGAGTCAGGGCTTTCAGCTGTCGTTCAGCGGTGCTCAGCCAGACCACCAGATTCACACAACCGCTTTCATCTTCCAGAGTCACAAAGGTTACGCCGGCGGCGGTGCCCGGGCGCTGGCGACAGGTCACCAGTCCGCAGACAAATCCTTCATCGTTATGTTGTCGCTGCAACAGCTCCGCGGCGCTCAGGCTGTTACCCAGCATGCCCTGCTCACGCAGAATCGCCATCGGATGTCGGCCCAGGGTCAGCCCCAGAGTCTGATAGTCTTCCAGCATGTCTTCGGTTTCATCCGGGGTATTGAGTGCTGCCAGGCTGTCGGCCTGCCATTGGTGGTCCGTCATGACGTCGGCCAGCAGATCGGCCTGTACCGGTTCACTGACGGACCAGCGTGACTGATAGCGCGAGTTATAACGATTGCCGGCTAAACCACTGAACGCATTGGCCGAGGCCAGCAGATTACCGTCTTTCTGACTGAGCTCTGCCCGCAGGCGGCAATCCTGAATATCCGCGAAGGGCCTCTGCACCCGCGCGACGGTCAGACGTTCAGCACTGTCTTCACTGAAGCCATGAATCAGTCGTAAGCCCAGACGCAGATGGGGTTGCTGATCGCCCGGATCGGCATGGTGCAGCCAGTCGCTGTGTTCAACACTGACCGGCAACACGTTAACGCCATGGGCGCGGGCATCGTTGATCAGTTGTGCCGGGCTGTAAAACCCCATGGGCTGGCTGTTCAGAATCGCGGCACAGAAAAGCGCCGGATGATGGCATTTCAGCCAGGCGCTGGCATACACCAGCAGGGCAAAGCTGGCAGCATGGGATTCCGGGAAACCATATTCACCAAAGCCCAGTAACTGGCGTTGCAGACGCTGAATATAGTCCAGTGAAAAGCCATTGTTCAGCATGTTGGCTTCCAGTCGCTGCTGGAGTTTCTGCATATGGCCTTTTTTCCGCCAGCTGGCCATGGAGCGGCGCAGCAGATCGGCTTCGGCGGCGGTAAAATCTGCCGCCACCATGGCAAAGGCAATCACCTGCTCCTGAAATAACGGAATGCCCAGCGTACGTTCCAGAATGGGTCTGAGGGCATCCATAGGGTAGTCCGGCTCTTCTTCGCCGTTACGCCGGCGTAAATACGGGTGCACCATGTCGCCGTGAATAGGCCCCGGACGGACGATGGATACCTGAATCACCAGATCATAATAATTGCGCGGTTTAAGTCGTGGCAGCATGTTCATCTGTGCCCGGCTCTCGACCTGAAAGACGCCGATGGAATCGGCTTTCTGCAGCATTTGATAAGTTGCCGGGTCGTCTCTTGGAATATCCGCCAGCGTCATGTTCAGTTGCTGCAGGCAACGGCGTATGGCCGATAACATACCGAGGCTGAGAATATCGACTTTCATTAATCCCAGCGTTTCCAGATCTTCTTTGTCCCATTGAATTACCGTACGCTCATCCATGGCGGCATTTTCCACCGGCACCAGATCGGTGAGCTTTTCCCGGGCAATAACAAAGCCACCAACATGCTGGGATAAATGCCGTGGAAAACGCAGAATTTCACTGACCAGATATTTCAGCTGGCGCAGTTTGAGGCCGTCAGCCACCCGCCGGTCAGCCAGTTCATCAAGCCAGGTTTCTTTTTTATAGCGATAACCGAAATTGGCCAGTACCGGTTCCAGCGCCAGTAAATCCATGCCCAGTGCACTGGCCACATCGCGCAGGGCATTTTTCGGACGGTATGAAATAACCGTAGCCGCCAGTGCTGCACGCTCACGGCCGTATTTCTGATAGATATACTGAATGACTTCTTCGCGCCGCTGACTTTCAAAGTCGACATCGATATCCGGTGGTTCATGGCGTTCGGCGGAAATAAAACGTTCAAACAGCAGATTCACTTCAGCCGGATTGACCTCGGTAATTTCCAGGCAGTAACAGACCACCGAGTTAGCGGCAGAACCGCGCCCCTGACAAAGAATATTCTGACTGCGGGCAAAACGTACGATGTCATAAATGGTCAGAAAATAATGTTCGTATTCTTTTTCGGCGATGAGCGTCAGTTCTTTTTCTATGGTGTCGCGGACCTTTTGACTTTCCCCTTGTGGAAAGCGTTTTTTACAGCCGGCTTCGGTCAGCTCACGCAGATAATCACCGGCACGTTTTCCGGTGGGCAGGGTATCGGTTGGATACTGGTAACAGATTTCATCCAGCTGAAAATTGCATTGCCGGGCAATGGCTGTGGTGCTGGCCATCAGCTCTGCTGAATACAGATGCGTCAGTTTTTTGCAGGAACGCAGATGCCGCTCATTATTGCTAAATAAATGCTGACGGCAGCTTTCAATGGTCTGGTTATGGCGGATGGCCGTAATACAATCCTGTAAAGGCTGGCGTGCCGGAATGTGCATATGCACCTGACTGGCACAGGTCAGCGGGATCTGCCACTGGCGGGCAAAGCGACACAGCCTGTCAAAACGCCATTCGTCTGTGGCATCCAGCATGCGCTCGGCCAGCAGCCACAGGCGGTGGGCAAAATGATGGCTCAGTCGGCGGGTGAATTCCGCCTGTTGTGTCTGCTGTGGCTGCTGTGATTGTTGCGGCTGTGCATAAAACGACTGTTGCGGTTGCCACAGTAACAGGCAGTGCTGCAGGTCAAACAGCTGCCCTGGGTTAAAAAGGTAAGTGCCTTTTTCTGCAGCGCGGCGACAGGTGGTGATCAGGCGACAGAGTTCACTGTAGGCTTTTTTGTCTGTCACCAGCACAACAAAAATATGATCGTCGCAATGAAATTCACTGCCAATAATTAAACGGAAATTCTCCAGTTTTGCCGCCAGAGACGGATCCTTCTGTGTTTCCTGCTGCAGATCCTGTAATGCCTGCCAGGCACGGACAACACCGGCCAGCGAACATTCATCGGTGATTGCCAACCCCTGATAACCAAGGGCCACCGCCTGTTGCACCAGTTCCTGTGGATGCGAGGCCCCGCGCAGGAAAGAGAAATTACTGACGCAGTGCAGTTCGGCATAAGCGACCGGCGTGCCTGTGGCGATATTTGTATCGGCCGTGTTATCCGCTGAATGATTCATCAGGAAAAAAGCCCATGAATAAACCAGCCCTGTGGCGAATGAAAAACCCACAGCAGCTGTTCACTCTGTTTTTCTGTTGCTGGTTCTGTTGCCTGGCAGACGACGTAGTAATCACGGCGCACGGTATTGTTATCCCACCAACCGCTGCAGACCCGTTCAGGCCCGGAAATAATCTGCTGCGGCGCAGGACAGGGCAGCGGAGCCGGCAACAGCCACAACGGTCTTGTACCACTGCCGGGATGTAAGTGGGCTGCTGCGGGAAGGTCATCAGCAGGGCGGAATATACTTGCCTGTTCCGGGCGCGGATCAGCCTGAACCTGCAGGCGCAGTAACTGCTCAGGTTGTAAGCGGCTGGCCAGACGGTTGAGCAGCTG
>MDSZ01023943.1_pt1 | contig 11615 bp, 7 predicted proteins | sample 811201 | NCBI WGS metagenome assembly MDSZ01 (sample SAMN05326647, study PRJNA326480) | marine metagenome | isolation source: seawater | place: Indian Ocean: North | collected 2010 | reverse complement strand
CCCGAGGCGAGTGGCTCCGGCCGTACTCACTGCGGGACACGTTCTCTGTCCGGGCTCACGGGATTGTGAAAGACGACACCCTTATCGCCGCGGCCATGGGGCACACCGTGGAAGTGCATCACCGGAGCTATCGGACGACAGAGTGGAGAAGCGTTCGGACTGCCTTCGCTAAAGCGAGCTAATCACACAGCCTCAAGAGCCCTCTTGGTAGATGAGCTACTTCAAGTGCCCTCACTGCAATTTTGACCCTGGCGCCCATGCTTGGTCGGGTATTGCACGAGCAAGCCACAAATGGGAGGCACACCAGATCCCTAGCACCGCAATCTTTAATTCCAAAACCCACTACTACCCCGACAAAGAGACGTGGGATGAGTATCAGTCGAAGTTGAGGGAGGCGAGGCTCTACCCAGTGCTGTCGCTGCTTAAGCAGTGGACTAGAGGGCTTCCTCAGAAACTCGATTTGTCCAAGTCCCAGCTTTTCTGGCTGACCCTATTGGTTGGTCTAGTCCTCGGGTATGCCTTGGCAGTCTTGTCCCACCGCTGAGAGAAAACTGATTTGGGCTGGGATGCCGAACGGACCCAGGACAGACTGGCGATGGCTCAACCACCACGATGACGGGCGCCCCTTAAATGACATCTATGAGGGGGCCTACACAGACGACTGATGGCACGGATCAACGGTAAAAAAGCGGTCACGATTCATCTCTCAAACGAGATGGCGGAATTAATTGACAAGAAGCGCAAGGAGTGGGGTCTTCGAAGTCGAGGCGAAGTACTCGAGCACCTTCTCGGTTGGATGGCCGAACGCAGCGACGACAACGGGAAGCACTAGCAAGCGAACCGACAAATCAACTTCTCGAGCTATTGCCTAGCTGAACCGCGGGGCTCGACATACCCCGCGTGGATTTGGGCTAGGGAGGACCCTGGTCAACTCATCAACAGCAAGAGAACTAACCCGACAAAGGTGCCGATCCACACCAGACACATTCACGAATTGTCCATAGGGAGTGTTGAGCACAAATAGCGCCTAGACGACTTGCTCCCCGCCTGGTGCCACTACCAGTAGTGCAGCTAACCTGCTCCCATATTCACGAGCACCACCTCTGATTTACCTGGACAACAACGCGACAACACAGCCGCGCCAGGCAGTCATTGAGGCTCAGGCGCAGGCCGATACTCGTTTTTGGGCCAACTCAGACAGTCCTCATGGACTTGGGCAGGAGGCCAAACAAGCTCTCCATGCAGCCAAAAAATCCATAGCCGCCCACCTGAGCTGTCGCGCGAGCGAGCTTGTACTCACATCAGGGGCAACAGAGGCCAACAACCTTGCACTCACAGGTGTTTTTGAAGCTGAGCAATACCGGAAAGAACCGCGCAAACGCATTCTGGTCAGCTCCATAGAGCACCCCTCTGTGTTGGAGGTTGCTGAAGCGCTTCAGACGCGTGGGGCTTTAGTGGAACAGATCGAGGTGAACGCCACAGGCCGTATAAATCTCGAAGATCTGCGTTCCAAGCTCAGCCAAGACACTCTCTTGGTGTCGGTCATGGCAGCTAACAACGAAGTGGGCACTCTTCAGCCAATTGCCGAAATAGCCGAGATTTCCCATCAGGTTGGTGCCTTCGTCCACACCGATGCCACCCAATGGCTTGGGCGGATGCCTATCAACGTGGGGCAATGGGGTGTGGATTTGCTTTCAGCGAGTGCCCACAAGTTGCATGGGCCCAAAGGAGTTGGCCTGCTGTTTTCCAGGTCTGGTCTACCCCTTGCAGAGCAGCAGCACGGAGGGGGGCACCAGGGTGGGAAGCGCTCTGGAACAGTGGATGTGCCCGGAGCTTTGGGGTTCGCTCAAGCCTTACAGGCAGCCTCTGATGAGCCTGATTGGAGCTTGGTGCGCAATCTGAGGGAGCGTTTATTTGAAGGGCTAGCTTCCAGAGCTGCACCCGTCGAAAGAATCAGCCCAACTGTCGATTGCCTACCAAACACCCTGAACCTTCGCTTTAAAGGGGTTGATTCGGAAGCATTGATGGCGTCAGCACCAACCATTTGCTGTTCGCCAGGATCTGCTTGCTCACATGCAACCCCCAAGCCCTCCCATGTCTTGATGGCGATGGGTCTCGATCGGGAAGCAGCTGGTGAGTGTTTGCGCTTCAGTTTGTCGCAATCCACGACGGCAGAAGAAATCGATCAGGCCGTTGAACTGTTGGCGGAAGCGGCTGGTTATGTGCGCTCTGTAATGGAGGAGGCGGCCTAATGGACACCCTGCAGGAGTGTTGCAGGCCCGTTTTTGGGCGCCATGAAACCTTCCATCCCCGTTGGGGATGGTTCAGCAAGGCTGTCTTTGAGGGAAAAACAAACCCTTATGTGTTTCAGCAGAGCGATGCTCCACTGCTCCTCGGTGTGGGGAAAAACATGGTGCGTGCCATTCGCTACTGGGGCGAAGCGAGCACACTGCTGAAGGAAGTGAAGCCACCGAAAGAGCGCTTGACTGCAGCATCTCCCACCCGTCGTGGTGATGCCTTGCTTGACCCTGAGGCTGGTGCTGATCCCTACCTAGAACTCAGTGGCTCACTGTGGCTGCTGCATTGGTGGATGCTTGCCCCCACCCCCCATTCGATGGTGCCTTTGGCTTGGTACGCCTTCAACGTGTTCCGGCCTCAGGAATTCAATGCATCTGATCTTGAACAATCCTTCTTTGAAGAGTGCTTAAAAGGAAGTGGGGATTGGAAGCCGGTCCAGAACACCTTGGTGCGTGACAGCAGCTGTTTCCTACGCACCTACGTGGCGACAGCCGCTAGCCAAATTGACGACACCCTTGATGCACCACTGCGACAGCTCGGCTTATTGACCTCGGTGCCTGGCCAGAAGCGCCGGTTCCGTTTTCAAAACCCGGCCTGGATTCCTCCAGAAATCGTCTTGTATTGCTGTGCTGACTATCTGGTCAACATCCATCACGGAGCTTCAACTGTCACTTTGTCGCGGCTGCTTCAAGAGGTGAACAGCCCGGGGAGGGTATTGAAACTCCGTGAAGAGCAATTGATTCGCTTGCTGTCGGATTCAGTGCTGACGGAATGGGTCGACTTGAACGACAGCATCGGCACCATCCAGATTGTTTTGAAGACCAACCTCGAAGCAATTCGCTGGCAGGTTTTGCAGCACTACTACTGCTGCACGGAAGAGCAGGCGCAAGCAATTGCCGATGGTGGTGAGATTCCGCTGTATGAGCCAGACACGTTGGTTGAGCGCGTCCAGGCGTTGAAGCAAGCCCGTTCTGCTGCCAAACCTGCATCGGTTGAAAAAGCTCAGGGTTCCAGCAAGAGCGACTTGCTTCAACGCATGCAGTTGTCGGCAGCCCTCATGGAAGCTGGGATCAGGAGCTGAAATGGGTAATCAAAACCAACTACAGCTCTTCCGCCGGTCCACCCGTTTGGAGCGTGATGGCACAGGAGAGGGATTGGAGGGATACATCCCAACTCCACGGGGTTTGGAGCTGGTGGGTCAGTTGCTAGATGCGTTGGCATCGAACGACTACAAGGCGTTCTCCGTCACGGGCCCTTACGGCTCGGGTAAATCGAGCTTTGCAGTTTTTTTATCAGCACTTTTTGAGCCAAAAACCTCGAGTGCTCACCAAGCTGCACTAGCTCTGCTGGAGGCTGAATCAGGGCCAATGGCTCGCTCGGTTCAAGCGATGCGAGAACGCTTTGGCGTGAGTGAAACAGGGTTCGTCGTTGTGAAGGTCACTGCACAACGGGCCCCCTTGCTGCACATTCTTCGTGACGCACTGGATTCAGCTCTCGATCAGCTTGCAGGTCTAGGTGATCTTCATGAACGGGTGAGAAGCCTGTTGGCCACTGAGCCAATGGAAGAAGGTGATTTGGTTAGAGCGCTTCAGGCCATTTGCGATGTGCGCCCCGTCCTGCTTTGTCTGGATGAATTCGGCAAGGCCCTGGAGTGGTTCTCGGAACATCGCTCTCGCAATGGTGATCTGTATGTGCTTCAGCAACTGATTGAACAAAGCGAGAACCGCAAGCGAAAACCGTTGGCGTTGGTCACGCTGCAACATTTGGCCTTTGACGACTACGCCGCCGATTCGGCTGCTTTGCGCCAAAGGGAGTGGGCCAAGATCCAGGGCCGGTTTAGAGATTTTCCTTTCTCTGACTCCAGCAGAACAACTGGCTTCTTGATGGCTCGTTGTTTGCAAAAGTTGTCTGTTGAACAGCCTGCGAACGCATCAGAACTGTGGACGCAAGCCAACTCCCTAAAGCTTGTTGATCAACTAAGCCTTCGCTTTGAGGCGTTAGCGCCGCTGCATCCACTCACGGCAGTTTTGCTGCCTGAACTGTGCAGCAAATACGGCCAGCACGAACGCTCACTGTTCAAATTTCTTGGCTCAGCTGACGAGAGCAGCTTGCAATGGCTGATCAACAAAGACGCTCTCGTGGATGGCTGGGTGATGCCGTGGCATCTCTACGACTATTTCCTCGCTTCTGCCGGAAGCACCAGCGCCTTGCCGAGCCTGGCGCAGCGTTGGATTGAGATTCAAACCAGGCTGCGTGATGCGGTTGGGCTGACTGTTTTTGAGCTGGAGATTCTCAAAACGATTGGTCTGTTCAATTTGTGCTCCAGTTCAGGCGCTGTACGTGCCAACCAACAGCTCTTGGGTTGGGTACTGGAGAACAGAGCACCTGAGGCTTATCCGCTGGCATCTGCTCTTGAACAGCTCAGCAGTGCTGGCTTCATGACCTACCGCGACCAAGCTGACGAGTATCGGATTTGGCGTGGCTCTGACTTTGATCTTGGAGAGCAGGTCCGTTTGCTGATGGCGAGTTATCGCCAAGAGCCACTGGATCAACTCCTGGCCAACACGCTGACATTGGACCCATTGATCGCGACGCGGCACAGCCAACAACGCTGCGTAGTGCGCTTGTTCCAGCAATGCTTTGCCTCAACTCGTTCGGATTTAACTGAGTTACAGCCTGGCTTTAACGATCCCGATGGAGTGCTGATTTGGTGGGTGAGTGACCGTAGCCCTGAGGATTTGAAGCTGCCTGCTTGGGCTTCATCCGTGGTGTTAGTTCGGATGGAGCGCCCTGCTGATCTCCGACAGCTGGTGAGCTACGTGCACGCCTACCAAACCCTGCTGAATGGCAAGGTGATCCCAGAGCAGGATTGGGTGGCCAGGCGAGAAGCGCAGGAGCGCCTCGCTGTATCTCTGCAAAAGCTTCAGGAGCAGGTGCTGCCGCTTCTGCAGGTGGGCAGTGCATCTGAGGTTGTGGTGCTTCACCCCTCAGCAGCAGGAGTGTCTAAAACAGGCCATCGCTCATCAGCAGCGTTGCTTTCGGCGGTTTCCGATCAGGTCTATTGGCAAACGCCACGGATTCCAAATGAGATGCTCTCGCGCCGTGAGCTGACCTCACAAGGTGCAAAGGCACGGCGGATGTTGATTGAAGCGATTGCCGATCACTCTGTTGATGATCTGTGTGGGATGACGAAGGGCTATGGCCCAGAGAGGGCCATGTTCGATGCCCTTATCGGTTTGCATCGCCTGCAACAGAACGGATCAGGATTGTGTTGGCCCGCGGAATCCAGTGATCTTCACCCGGTCTATGCCTGCATCGATTCATTTTTCCGGAGTGCACGACAGAGCAAACTCCAACTGTCGGAGTTGTGGAATCAACTGAAGGCTCCTCCGTTTGGCTTGAAAGATGGGCCAGTGCCGGTGTTGCTATCGCATTACCTCTTGCTGCACGACGACCAGGTTGGTCTTTACGAAGACGGTCGCTTTTTACCAGGTGTTGATACCGCTGTAATCGAGCGGTTAGCGAAGAACCCGGAGACATTTCACTGCAGCTCGTTTGCATTGGAGGGTTTGCGCAAAACCTATGTACGCCAGCTGCTCGAGGCACTTGGCATTGATTGCCCGAAGAATCTGACCTTGCTTTATGCCGTCAAGCAGGTGCTTCGGAAAGTGCGGAAGTGGCCCAGTCATACCCGTCACACGCAGACCCTTTCAGCTCAGGCCATGGCTCTACGCAAAGCTCTTCTCGGAGCCAAGGAACCCGACCAACTGTTGTTTATTGATCTACCGAAGGCTGTTGGCATTGAGAACCTCACAAAAGCATCGATCACAGAAGCTGTGCCCGCGATTGCTGCAGCCATGTGTGCATTAGATGGGTGCTTTGAATCACTGCTTATTGAGATGCAAGAAGCTATCGGGCAAGCACTCAATACCGTTGGAGCAGGTGTTCGCGGCGATGTCTCTTTGCGAGCGGCACGCTTAAAGAATCAAATCCTTGATCCAAAACTACGGGCTTTTTCCCTGGCGCTAGCCGATCAAGAGCTGGAAGCTGATCGCGATTGGCTGCAACGAGTAGGACTGTCCATGTTGGGTCGTGCGCCCTCTGAATGGATTGATGCTGATGTGCAGCGGTTCCACGTTGCTCTCAATGAGATGGCTCCAGCTTTTAGGCGTCTTGAGGCTCTGCACTTCAACCATCAGGGCGATGGGCAAGCTGGCTTTAAAGCGGTAAGGGTTGGCATCACCACTAGTGAAGGGGCCGACCACCAGCAAGTGATCAGCGTGCCGGATGCTCAAGCACCCGCTCTTCAATCCTTTGTGGAGCGCATGCTTAAGGAGGCAGGCCAAACCTTCGGGGAAGCAGGCGGGCAGCTTGTATTGGCGCAATGGGCACAACAAACAATTGGCAATGGACTAGAAACGGTTGATGAGTTGAACGAACGCCGAAAGGCTGACGGCCAGAAAGGAGAAATTAGGCATGGATAAACCAGTACGTCACATCTTGGGGCTGTCAGGTGGCAAAGACAGCACAGCACTAGCAATTTACATGCGAGATCGCGTACCCGAGATGGAGTATTTTTTCTGCGACACCGGAGCTGAACTACCAGAAACTTATGAATATCTGGCGAAGCTGGAAGTATATCTAGGCAAGAAAATCGTCAGATTATCCGCGGATCGCACATTTGACCATTGGCTCAAAGTATATCGAGGAACATTGCCCTCACCTCAAATGCGCTGGTGCACAAAGGTACTCAAAATCGAGCCACTAGAGAAGTGGATCGGGAACGATAAAGCCATCAGCTATGTGGGGCTACGCGCTGACGAGGCAAGTCGAAAAGGCTATATGAGCACCAAAAAAAATATGATGAGTGTTTTTCCATTTATTGATGACGGACTCGAGCTTAGGGACGTAGAAGACTTACTCGCTGAATCAGGTCTTGGCAAACCATCCTATTACGAGTGGAGATCAAGGTCTGGTTGTTACTTTTGCTTTTATCAACGGAAGCAAGAGTGGATTAGCCTTTCAGAAAAGCATCCAGATCTTTTTAAAAATGCCATACATTATGAAAGGAAGTTAGACCACAAAGAAACGGCCAGCAAAAATCCATACACTTGGTCCCATGGCGAATCACTGACCGAATTACTAAATCGCAAGCACGAGATCAAAAGATACGAAGAGAAGAAAGAGAGCCATCTTCTAGTTGACATACTAGAAGCGGACAATGATGACAATGAGGACTTCTGCGCAGCGTGCCACCTTTAACTCGAGGCTTTTCAAACACCTCTAAGAAGAATTAAAAACATAGGATCAGAGCCTAAGAAAGCAAATAGAAGAGCCATTCAACAATCAAATATTTTTGATTCTTTGGCATCCCCGTAAAGTTATCTGAGACAAATAAATCCAGAACATCCGGCGATTCAACACTCGGCAAAAAGCCATCAGCAAGGAAAACAGAGAATACGGGCTCTTCAGCTAGCGACCGAATCATATTTTTCTTGAAGGCTGCCTCACTGCCATACGAAGGAGGCAAGGATAGGTAAGACAGATCACTAACGACAGGAGTCAAGTCTCGACCAACACAGGAACTAAAATCAGATTGCGAGACATAATAGTAATCACGTATATAGTGCGAGGAGGGAAACCAATTATGCTCCATAAGACGATTCCATTCGTAGGGACTTGAATAATCCAAAGACGACCGAGTAGAGGTAATTTGATCGCGCATATCTAGAGCCATATCCACCGTCACTACATCCGAGTGGGCCAGAAGATCATCAATAAATGAAGATAGTTGATAATCTAAACTTGAAATCTTTGCCAAGAACTCCTTGTTTGGCTCACAGCCAGGCATTCCAATCCCACGATTTGTAAAATTCGCAGATCCAGCCAATGCGGAATCGGCGCAATAATAAATCTTGGCGTGCAACTTAGAAACAGAAAAGACATCAATACCATGCTGTAAAAGCCAGCAAATAGCATTGATATCGCTACCTTGATCCAAAAAGGTTTGAAAGTCAAAAGTAGTTATAACCTTTGGCCGACAGCCCTGGGCTATAAAATGCTTGCAAGGCTTAAGAGAAATATAAGGAGAAACGATATACTCAAAGCTGTGTGATTTTGAAAATAACTCCAACTCTTTGAAGATATTCATGCATCATCTTTCAAGAAAAGAGTTAAAAATCCACCCCAAGTTTGCCTAATATCCTTAAGAGTCTTTTTCATCTCGGGTGTAGAGCTTTTGAGGTCGTACTCCATACGAGCCCAACTGCTAAAAGTCAAAATCAATGATCTCGTCACCTGACCCAGTCGCTCCTTAAGCTCATTGACCTGCTCTTCTGGAGAGACACTTGGATCAAAGCTATCGATAGGATCATCGACAAGATTTCGATAGAGCTGAGCATGAAAATCATGATCTTTGTTTATCTTTAGTAGAATGACACCAGACTGATCTCCAACCGAAAAGAAGCCTGAACCTTCATCTTCGAATTCAATAGTTTTAAGCTTTCTTTTGTCATAGAGAGTTTGGGTTGCCATCGCCTCAGCTTCGCTAGTCTCTTGACCAGTGTCAGCAATAAATTGATTAGCTAGTTCCTTAACTAATATCTTGGGATCACCTACAACATCATCAAGTCCAGGGATTGGTTTCTCCTCAGCCAATTTATTCAGAGTCTGAGTCGCCTTAATTTCTGCCTGGTCCACAGCAGAACTAATGGGGCTTTGAGTTGGCTTACCCTTATTAGACCTTGCACCCTTACGCATATTTCGGATCTTAGGGAAGAGAATATTTTTAACCTTAGCAATCTCATCAACTATCTCTACCATTTTATACTTCGAAGAACCTTCTTCAAAATCATCTTTATAAGCATTCCAGGACTCAGCGTCACCACTATACTTCTTGTAAGAATGAGCTATTTCCTGATAATTACTGGCACTTTGTTTATCCTTGCCCACGCCAAATAGTTCATCATGGCAAGGGTGAAATATTACCTCAATCCCCCACCATCTATCTCTAGGGTCATTGCACCAATCATCGTCAATCAAGAGTTCTCGTCCAGCTCTAATTAGGGAGACACCTTTATTGCGATTAGCATGCTTACCATGTGGTGTTCTACCAGCATCACCACCATCCTCAGTAACATATACGTCTTCACGAACCAATGAATATCTAATCTCGATATTGTGATTACCAGCTGCACCATACTTTTCAGGATCGATAGTTATTGTGCGGGTAGACGAATCTTCTATTTCCCTAAACATTGGCTCACTGTCAAATGGTGCAGGACACGTTGTTTCAACAGAACCACCCATCAGATAGAGAGGATCGGTCGGCTTTACAAAGAATGGACTTGACGGCTTTCCATCTTCTACAATCAAAAAGGATATACCTAGGTTTGAATTATTCTGAAAAAGCTTATACCTATATAAGCGACCTAATATTTCAGAAGTCTTATCAGCAACAGTGCTTGCTTTTTTCCAATCTAGCTTATCAAGCTTTGACCATTTGACTATCGTGCCACTAGGGGAACTACTATCATCAAGAAGTTGAACAATATGCGATGGGGGGCACTGAGACTGAGCTTCATAAAGATGGCTAGAAATATTTTCATCATCAAGATCAAGAAAAGTGTGATTACTTGAATTAACTCCAAAATCCTGCCAGCTCCATATATCAACTCTTCTTGCTTGAGATAATGTCGAGCCGATAAGGCCCCAACCAAACTTACCAATTCCGTCATCATCATTCTTATTTTCACTCTCAGATATTCCCAAACACCGAGTAAGAAGGTTCTGGTCCATACCTACACCGTTATCACAAACATAAATTTCAGACACACGCATTGTGCGTCGAGAATTCAGCTCTATTTGCTGAACATTCAAAATTACACGAATTTGACTTGCACCTGCCTGGATTGAATTGTCAACAAGTTCAGCCAGAGCCTTATCAGAGCTGTATGCGGTACTCCTGAACGTCAAATAGGCCGTTGCAGCAGGTATCCGCTCAAATTGGGACTCTTTTACTGGATGCTGCTCCATTGGTAATTCCAACGGTCAAATGCTGACACTAAATCTAGAAATTCTTTGTCACCACTGGAAAGCATTGTTATTATTTTTGCATATTTCGTTCCGTTTGCAGCTGGCCCTCTTAATGCTCTGCCTACAATTTGACTATAGACAATTAAGGATGAAACTGGTCTTGCAATGATCACACAGGACGTCTTAGGCGCATCAAAACCTGTAGTCAGCACCCCATAATTACAAAGGACAATTGGATCCTTACGATCAGAAAGATATTCACGATAATACTTACTGCGCTCATCCAAGTTAACATCAGCATTTACACTGTAAGCAGCGATTCCGAGGAATTGAAGTATGCCTGTGCAGACTCGAGACTCCTCAACACTATTAGTAAACACAATTATTCTTTCGTGGCCTCCACTTATTGAGTCTTTGATTTTAGAAATTAAGTCTTTAATATGATACTTGCCCGTATCCTCCTCTCCTGTAATGATTTCATACTCTGGCTTAGCCAAGTATCCGTTCTGAATTAAATAATCAATGGGGCTTTTATAACCATTTATTTGAAGGGTTACCTTAGAATGACCAAATAGTCTTGAAAGCTCAATATTGCTTTCTTCTTGATCACTTGTTGTCCTTCCTGGTGTTGCAGTTAATCCGAGCAAAGCACTATTATTTTGAAAGAAAACAAATTGATCAATGGCTTCTTTGTAAGAAGGGGCAAGTGCCTGGTGAGCTTCATCTACTACTACAAGGCTTGTATGTTGCGCAAGAGATTTTAAAGTGGATTTTCCAGATGATGCCTCTCGACCTATCTTTGCGAACGAAGTAAAGCAAATGTCAAATGAATCTAATGAATCGGGAGTTAATGTTGATGCATCCCCTGTATAAAATCTAACGTCAGCTTCGTACTGCCCCTGGTGCTTCCAGCACTTACGAAATTCATTGGCGGCTTGCAAAATTAATTCCTTTGAATATGTAACCCATACAACCGGACCGTTATTATTATTAAGCCATTGTGCGATGAGCGTCATTGCAGTGCGGGTTTTGCCTGTGCCTGTAGGCATATGCACAAGACAACTCGTCCTATCGCGCAAGCTAATTAAGGCACGTTTTAACACATCTCGCTGATGCGGGAACAGCATATAATCAGAAGATTGCTGGCAGGATTTATCAAAAGAAGACTTATTTGATGATGCATTATCGCAAGTATCTAAACTGAATAACTTCAATAGTCTGCTTAATTGTTCCGCGGAGGGGGATCTTACCGAAACCTCCTCGTGCAATGCAGTAATTTTTTT
>MDSZ01269951.1_pt1 | contig 11616 bp, 10 predicted proteins | sample 811201 | NCBI WGS metagenome assembly MDSZ01 (sample SAMN05326647, study PRJNA326480) | marine metagenome | isolation source: seawater | place: Indian Ocean: North | collected 2010 | reverse complement strand
TGGATTGTATCCTGCTTTCCTTGACTTGTAAGTTAAGTAATATGGATCTACACTTACACAATGTCCACCCACTAATCCTGGCTGGAAATTCAAAAAATTCCACTTGGTAGAAGCTGCCTGTAAAACTTCTTGAGTATCAATCTTTAGTTTACTAAATAAAAATGAAAGCTCATTAATAAAAGCAATATTTAAATCTCGCTGGGTGTTTTCTATGACCTTTGCAGCTTCAGCAACTTTGATTGATCTTGCTTGATATATACCGGCGTTAATTACTTCTTTATAAAGACCTGAAATTATAGCTAATGTTTTTTTATTTGATGCCGACACTACCTTTTTTATTTTTGTTATAGTTCTTATTTTATCACCAGGATTTATTCTTTCGGGTGAATATCCGCAATAAAAAGTTTTGTTTAGTATAAATTTTGAATTTTTCTCTATTAGAGGTACGCATATTTCTTCAGTGGTACCAGGGTAAACAGTAGATTCTATAATGACAATTGAATTTTTTTTCATATTTTTTGCAACAGTAACAGTTGCATTCTTTAAAGGATTTAAATTCGGTAAGTTATTTTTTTGTAAAGGTGTTGGTGCCGTTATAATAAAGATATCTTGCTCTTTGAGGTGATTTTCAAATGTGGAAAATGTTAAATTCTTGTTAACTATATCTTTTTTACCAAATTCATTATTTTGGTCTTTACCTAATTTAAGAGACTTAACCCTTTCATTATCAATATCAAATCCTAAGACTTTAAATTTTTTGGAAAAAGCTAATGCTAAAGGTAAACCAACATAACCTAAACCAATTATTGCTATTTTAAGTTTTTTTAAATCTTTCATATTTTAGAAATTTCTTTAATTACTTTGCTTTCAATATTTAAAAAATTCTGTTCAGAATTTTTTTTTTTAACTAGTTTCATTGCTGCACTAGAAATTCTAATTTTCAATTTATCGTTTTTAAGAATCTTTAATACCGATTGTTTTAAGTTGTTGGCATCTAATGTACTTAGAATACCATTTTTACCGTCAATAATAATGTCATTTATGCCATCTACATTTGTGCCGATTACAGGACATTTACAAGCCATTGCCTCTAATAAGGATTTCGGATTACCTTCTATTTTAGAACATAAAACGAAGGCTTCACTTGCTCTATAATAATTGGGTAACCTATCATTATCAATATGGCCTAAAAATTTTATATTTGTCCTTTGTTTTCTTGCAAGTAAGGAAAATTTTTTTTTTATCTTTTCTTTTATCGATCCAATATGAAGTATAAAGATATTAGTATTAGATAAAGCTTTAATTAGAAGTTCAATATTTTTTTGAGGAGAAGCTCTTGAAACAGTTAAAATCTGATTTTTAATTTTTTTTGTTTTTTTGGGTTTAAATATATTTAAATCTATAAAATTCTCAATAATTCTTATTTTTTTTTTTATGCCGAATTTATTACAAATATGTCTGTGAATTTTTTTAGAACTGACAGTTATATAATCTGCATAGTTGTAACAAACTAACGAATTGACGTATAGAAATATAGATTTGTATCTCGGTATATCAAAACTAATTGGCTTGTAGGTAGGTTCCCAACCGCTTCTTATATAAAATGGAATATTATAGAAAAATTTTATTAAACAGGGCACTAAAGCTCCCCAAACTTGATTAGATTTTATTAAATCTATCTTTTTAATCTCTTCATTAAGAAAAAATGGTAAAAATAAATTCAAGAATGATCTTAAAATTGTAAAATTTGGACAGTAAATTTTATTATAAAAGGGTATGATTTTAATTGGATAAGCTTTATTCGAAAATCTTAGATCTTTTTTGTCTCCATAAGTAAAGAAATGAATATTTAATTTTTTTTTGTAAGCTAATTTTTTATAGTAAGATATTTCACGATTTATAAAGCCTTTTCTTGACCAGTCATCTAAAGAGGTATTGTTACTAAAAAAAACTCCTAAATTTTTTTTATAATTTTTCTGCAATTGCATATCCCCTTTTCTCATCAGAAAATTCGAGTATAGAAATATTATAGTAATTTTCTTTTTTTATTAGATCGATAGCTTCCATTATTTCATTAAATTTTTTTGAAACATCATCAAAAATTATAATATCGCCTCTAGTTTGATGTCTCTTAACAAAATTATATTCTTCGATTACACTTTCTTTATCATGTTGGGCATCTAAAAATGCAAAATCTATTTTTTCAAATTTTAGTTTTCTCATTTGTCTAGATGTTGTTCCTTCAATAAAGTTAATGTATTGAAGTTCTTTTCTCCAAGAATTTAAAAGCTCTAATCTTGTTTTTTTACCTTCTGCATCAGATATACAGTTCCAATAAATTTTTTTTTTATTAGGAATTATATCTATTGTATTTACAGTACCTTTATGACCAGAGTCGATTAAAGCTTTGGCCATGCATATTGAAGAGAAACCTCTTGCTGTGCCAGTTTCAAAAATATTTATCTTTTCTTGCTTATCTTTACTTAAAAGATATTTTCTAAGATACGAATAAACAACTCTTCCATGTTGGTAATTAAGTTGACTATCTTTTTTGACGATTTGAGTTTGTAATGCCAAATTATCTAGCCAGTCTTTATTAAGTGAAAAATTATTTTGTTTTTCTATTTTATCTATTAAATCGTATTTTTTATCTTTAATTTGATAAAAAAGTTTTAGATATTCATCTTTCGAGCCAAGCTTTTTTAATCCAAAAGGATTATTTCTATTTTTGAAATAAGTAATTAACTCTACTAAATTTTTTTTAGTTTTTTTGAAAATTATCATTTTTTGATACAAGGTTTAAAATTTCTTTTTTGTATTTTTCTGTTGTTATACTTATATCATGGTATTCTTTTATAATTTTTAATGTGTCTTTTTGAAAATTTTGGTAATTATCAATGATAGTTTTCAGAGATAATATTGGGTTTTTTTCATCTAATATCACTCCACCTTTTAGTTGTCCTTTTTGTATTATTTCTAAATTTCCTCCCGAGTTTAATGTGACCACTGGTAACCCAGAAGCCATCGCTTCTAATATTACGTTGGGGGAACAATCATCTTTAGCTGGGAACAGGAGTAAGTTACAACTTCTATAATACTTTGCGATCTCCTCTCGACTTTTAATAGAGCCTATATAATGACAATTATTAAATCTTTTTATGTCTTTGCCACAAATAGGGTCGTCTAGCTGTTTTCCTATTAAATAAAATTGAAAATCTTCATTATCTTTAAGAATATTTGCGATTTCTAGGACAGTTTTTAAATTTTTGTTTGGATTTGAACTAGCTGAAACGTGTAAAATTTTCCATTTTCCTTTTAAGTCTTTTTTTTCTCCAGTAGATTTAAATAATTCTGTATCTACTCCGTTAGGTATTAGAACTTGATTAATTATTTCTAAGTTTTTTTGTTTTCCAAATATTGTTTTTATATCTTGATTCCATATATTTTTTGAATATTCAGATTGATGCACTGTAAGATCAGACATTTTATTTAGCCTTTCAACTGATTTATCAACCCCATAGTTTTTGCAAATTATTTTGTACATTCCGTCGAGCCTATGAATGACTTTTATATTTTTATTGTTTTTAAGTATTTTCTGCAATCTTTTTTCATAAGCAAAATTAGGCATTATTAATTTATTGTAATAATTTAATCTATCTAAACTTAGAAAATAACCTAGCCAACTAATTTGCTTGTGAAATCTATTTAGAATTTTTTTTACTATTTCTAACGAAAAAAAAGATGAGGCAAAATCATCAAAAAACTTATAATGATTACCTCCAGCAAAAATTATAATTACATCAATTTTTTTAAAGGCTTTACTATTAGTAGGAATTAAAACCTCAAATCTTTCATCTCTTTTCAATTCATTATAAAGAACATGCGGAAAGGTTTGCCCAGTGTAAGAACTTTCAACTGGATAGTCTATAAGAACTTTAATTTTTTTTGTCAACGCTTAGAAAATTAAAAATATTTTTGATTTTTGATTTTAGATTAGTTTTTGGTTTAATTTTAAATAAGTTCTCGTCACTTGTTGCGTTAAAAGCAATATATTTTCTTGTATGCTTTGTAATTTCACGGTTTGATACCGAATGAACTGATACGGGTGAGTTTTTGAATAGTATCATGTCACTAAATTCATATTTTATTTCTTTATAAAGTTTTACTTGCTCATCACTTACCGATCTTCCCTCGCTTATAGAAAATTCTTCGGTGTTTTTTTCAAAAATTCTAAAATTTCCTCCTTTTGAGTCATCATCTGCATCACGCATATAAATTAATCCAGCATATAGCACTTTAGTATTGTCAAAATGAGGTCCTCTCACAGAACTATTTGATTTTACTGGAGTGTTGATTCCAAAATGAGCATCTTGCTTGATTTTCTTTTCTGTTAATTCAAATTTATTTGCGATTATTTCAAAAATTTCGTCAGACTCTAGAAAGTCTATAAAAGGTCTCCAAAAACTTCTTTTATCGTTTTCTTTTATATCATCTATTTTTATTCCTAAATGTAGATTATTTTTTGATAAACGATTTTGATCATAATTATGTAAATTTGGAAAAATATTTTTATTATCAAAACTTTCACCAAATACTTTTTTTAAATGTATATGCGGGTAAGGATAATTTTCCACTTTAGCGCTTATCAAATTTTGTTTAAATTTTTCAACTAACATATGTTTCATAATATAATTTTTTAATTTGATTATAAAGAGAACTTATCCATTTTTCTCTTTTGTACAAACTTGAAAATTTTTTTAAAGCATTAATAGAAATTTTTTTTCTTAAAAAATGTGATTTAGACAAAGCCTCCAATGAGTAAAACCAAGAATTTGTACTATGGGCCAAAAAACCACATTCTTCATCTGATAATATTTCAAAATGTGATGGCCAAAAATCGGCCACTACGGGAATCCCAGCTTGGTGGAATAAATAGGACCTACCAGCATTAGCATTATTCTTAAATTTAAGAATATAGTCATTATTTCTTCCAATTTTATCACTAAATTTTTTAAATGTTCTTAAGAGTAAACTTGACTGAGGTTGATCTTTGTCTAAAAAAAATTTATTAGTGCTTGGAACAATACCAATATCAATATTTCTTAAAAATTTTTTTAAATTCTTTTCAGACCAGTGAAAAGTTTTAGTTTTTACGTTTGGTTGATTTTTCCATTTTCCTAAAGATGTGTCATATATAGCCCAAAATTCTAAACTTAATTTTTTTGATAATTTTTCAATAGCTATTTTATAATTTTGATTTGAATGATTTAAATTTTCCAAATTTCCATGATACCCAATGATTATTTTTTTTTTCTTTAGATGTTTTTTATATTTAAGATTGTAATTTTCAATTTGAGGAAATCTAAAAACATTTTTTTTATATGTTTGATAATAGGCTTTCTCCTCTATAGACCCTACTATTAAAAAATCTGCAGCATCTAACTTTAACATCTCATATTCATTAAAATCGGATGGATGAATTAATCCAACTATAGAATTTCCAAAAGATTTTGCTTTTATGATATCTTTATGACTGCAATATTTTGACATTATAAATACTTTTGGCCCTTTTTTTAAACTTTTTCCAATTGTTATTAATTTTGTTTTTACCTTTAACCAATTTGACAAATTTTTGATATAAATTCTTTGTGTTCCTAAGTTTTTTGGACCTTTGTTATAAAAAAAAATTTTCATTTTACTTTTTGTAGTTTTTTATCAATAATTTCATAGACCTCATCACATTGATCGAAATAATTTTTTTGGTGTGAGATTATTATCACTGCTGTTTCTTTTTTATTTTTATTTATATAATTAATAAATCTCTCTACATTTTCACTATCTAGGGAACTTGTGGCTTCATCAAAAATTAGAATTTCAGGATTTAAAACTATTTCTCGAATAAATGATATCCTTTGACGTTCACCACCCGAAAGATTTGTTTTCATTTCATTTATTTTAAGATCAAGATTAATTTTATTTTCAGGAAAAATACCCTCTAGATTAAATTTTTTAATTAGGTCTATAATTTTTTCATCTGTAACATTTTGATTTCTGAATCTTATATTTTCTCTTAGAGATAAATTAAAGGTAGAAATTTCTTGTGAAACATATCCAATTTTTTCTCTGAAATGTGCTAAATTAATTTTTTTTACATTCATATTATTAATAAGTATTTTTCCAGTATAATCGTCATGTAAACCTAAAATTGCTTTTATTAGAGTTGTTTTTCCAGATCCAGATTTTCCAAAAAATAAAAAGGTTTTACCTTTGCTAATTCTTAAATCCTCAATTTTTACTAGTTTCTTTTTTTCAATAGATATTTCTACATCATCAAGTTTTATTTCTTCAATTTGATCTATTTCAGTGCCGTCAAACTCATTCTCTTGGCTTGTAATTAAATCTTTATAAAAATTTTCAAAATATGATACGGAAGCCATATCATTGTTATATTCTTGGTATCTTTGAACTAGACTAAGTACATTTGCAAAAATTTTAATTAAGACAGCGTACATTAAAATTATTGATGCTAAATTATTGTTAAAAAAATTAATATTAATGAAAAAAATTATTATTAATGAAAATAAAATTATTGGTTCAGTTAGTGCTTTGGTTGTGTGTGTAAGTAACCCAAATCTCACAAGTGATTTTGAAATATTTTTAACTTGTAGTGTCATTGACTCATTAAATTTTTTATAAGAGTTGGTTGTCTTCAAATAATTAAAATTACCTAATATCTCATTTATTATATTGAAGTAATTCTGATTATATTCAGTAAATCTTTTTCCTAAAAGTTTTGAATATTTATAAGTTATTTTAAATAAAAAAAATAATATTAGACCAAATATTATTGCAAAAAAGAAACCCTCTGTTGAAATTAAAAAACCAAGAATTAATAAAATTGAAGAATTTAATATTGTTTGTAAAATATTAAATTTCGTATTAAATACGCCTCCTGCAATTTCAATTTGCTTGGTTATTGAATTATTAATTCTACTTATATTTTCTGAAATAAATTTAATTTTAGAATTAAAGATTTTAGAGTAAGACTCAAGCCTATATTGTATTATCCAATTGTGAACAATTAAGTTCAAATAATATCTGTAGAAAGCAGTTACCAAACCCTTGGAAAATATTAAAATTATTATTAATGTTCCTATTACTAAATTAGAACCTGCAATAGAATAACTTTTTAAAATTTCATTAATTTTTACAAAATATTCTGAGGGAAAAGAATTAAGATCAAAAATAATATCTAAAAAAGGATATATCAAACTCAGTCCCATAAATTCAAAAATAGAAGACAATACCATTAGTGAATAAAGAATTATTCTTTGATGAAACTTTATAATATCAGATGGAGACATTTACCAAATTGTTCTTCCACCATCTATAACTAGGTTTGCACCATTCATATAAGATGAGGCATCGGAACATAAAAACTTAATAGCTCCTTTATATTCATTTTTTTGAGCCATTCTTCCTAAAGGAATTAATTTTTTTACTTTTTTTATAAAAGATTTGTTTTGATTATTTTCTACTCCTCCAGGCACTAAACAATTGGACCTAACGCCATGATCCGCCCAATAAGTAGCTAAATATTTTGTTAAACCAATTATTGCGTGCTTTGTAACAGAGTAACTCACTGGTTTTGTAGATAAATATTTTCTACTTTTATTATAAATTCTTTGGTCGGGAGCAATCAAACCAAGATCTGATGAAATATTAATTATATTCCCTTTTTTATTTTTTGCCATCTCTTGTCCAATTATTTTACTGCAAATAAACGATGAGGTAAGATTAATATCTAAATCACGTTGCCATTGCTTTAAGGTAAATTTTTCTAGTGTGGTAAAATCTTTTTTAATTGATGAAGGATTAGATGATACGTTATTGATCAAAACATCTGGCTTATAACTATTCTTTTTAAGAAAGTTTAAGAAATTTTTTACTTGAGTTTCAGAAGTTACATCACAAATCTTTGCAAAACATTTTCCTTTAAAATTTTTAGATTTATTGGTGTGTTTAACAAATTTTAAAAGTTCCTTCCTATTTGTATCTAATAAAAAAGCATTAGCGCCCTCTTCAATAACTGCTAAAGCATGTTCTTTTCCGAGCAATCCTGCCCCACCGGTAATTATGATATTTTTTTTAAATAACATCACTTATTTTTTTGTAAAAGATATATATGATAGTAGCATTTATCGTTTTTAATTATTTTCTCTATTATTTTATCATTAATTTTTTTTTTTTTATGAACTAAATCGATTACAGGTAATTCTTGGTATTTATGAGTAATCTTAAAATTGAAACGTTTTATAAGTTTACCTAAACTTTTTCTAGTAAAAAAATTTAGATGAGCTCTTGGGTTTAGTGTCGGGGTTTTTTCTTTTAAAACAGAAAATGAATAACTATCCAAGTTTGGTATCAAAATGAATATGAAACCATTTTTTTTTACATATCTAGATAAAGTCTTAAATAATTTATTAGGATCAGACAAATGCTCTAGTACGCCAATTAATGATACCAAATTAAAAAAGTTTTTTTTTATCTTTAAATCTTCAATTTCTTTTCTATAAAAAAAGTTTTTTCCAAGTAATTTTTTCAATTTCTTTTTTGTGTCTTTACTATACTCAGTTCCATATAATTCATAATTAAAATTTATTTTCATAAATTCTAAAAAGGCTCCATCACCACATCCAATGTCTAGAAGTTTACCTTTAGGACACAGGGAGAAGAGTATGTTTGAATATTTAAAATAGATTTTTTGCCAATAAAGTTGGAGTTCAGAGAATTTTTTTCGTTCTCTACTAACTTTATCTGTTTTTGAATTAGAATAAAGATCAAGTAATATTTCATTTTTAATTTGATTTCTTAAGTATATATGACCACAACTTAAACACTTAACATATTGAAAACCAAATTTTATTACAAAAGATTTATATTTTTTTGATTTACAAACGCAGCAATTATTTATTCTAATAAACTTTTTTGAGGTAATAATTTTCTGGCTATTTCCAAATTTTTTTTTAAAAAGTAAATGTTCTTTCTCAACTAGTTCAAAATATCTATTAGTATGAATGTCTTTTTTTCTAAAATTTTTGTTATTGCTTAAAATTATATTTGATTTTATTCTCATTTTTGAATCTTTTTAAAAAAATTATAATATTTTTCATAATTTATTCTTTTATCACTATAAACGTAATTATTAAATGTTGATGATTTATTGTTATTATTTTTTTTCAATAAAAATTTTTTAAATGACTGTTTATTTTTCAAAATTTTTGAAAAATTCTTTTCAAATTGAATAAAGCTGTCACAATTTAAAGAATTTATTTTGTTGATATTTATAAAACCTAATTCTGGATGAAAATAAGGTAATAAAACTAACTTCTTATTCCTTGCAAGTACATCAAAAATAATACTACTCCCACCTCCACAAATTACCAATTCACTACTTTTTATTAAAATACTTGAGTCTATATTTTCACACTCCTTGAATTCTTTTAACTTGTTGAAGAAAATTTTTTGTTGAGGATCTAAATCTCTTGTGTTTCCTTTAATTAAAATTTTAAAATTTTTCTTAAGTCTTAAAAGAAAATCAACAATTTTTTGCTGCTCACTCTGAATAGTTGTTATTTGTTCGTATTTACCATATTTAATTTTACCCCTTTCAACAAAAAAGAGGATAGCTGGTTTTTTAAAGATTATTCTTTTTTCTTTTTTTTCCAAGAATTTAACATAAGGTTTACAAAATCGTGGAGAACCTAATTCATACAACTTTTTTTTAAGTCCTTCATCTCTAAGAACTTTAGATTGATGATCATTTGCGCTGACAACATAATCAAAATTATTTCCAAAATGATTAGATTTATTAAATTCAACCAAGTATTTTTTTTTTTGATTAAAATGAATAAGACCATGCGGAACACATACAGTTTTAAATTTTCTTTTTTTAATTAATGGAATGAAAGATTTAATATAATTATTTATACAGTGATCAAAAATAAACATAGAATTTTTTGGTGCTTCAGAAATGATTCTTTTAACTGAGTTCCATATAGGCCCTTTTTTGTAGTCATTATTAATAATTATCTTTTTTAAGATTAATCCAGCATAAAATAGTGGCTTTATCTTGGGATTTTTAAGTAAAAGATATAAAAATCGGTAAAAATATTTTGTAATGAAACTTCTTTGAGTTGGAAACTCAAAACTTATCTTATTTTCAAAGTTTTTAATTTTTTGATTATTAACTAATAATTGCTGCCAAGTATTATAAAAAACTATCTTTATTTTTTTTCTTTTATATCCTTTTTTTATTAGAATATAGATAATACCCAAATAATGATCTAAGTCATTAAAGTGTCTGCAAAAGAAAAATAGCATTAAATTAAATTGAAAAAAATATTAGTTTATTGGAGCAAGTTTTTTTCTGATTTTTTTTTCTTCATTTAAAATAATTTTTTTACCAGATCCCATAGCTTTTTCTATGATCCTAACATAAGAAACTGTTTGTTTTAGTCCCTCAATTTCAAGTGATGCTGCTTGATCTGACCCATACATAGTTCTATCTAAAGTGACGTGTCTCTCTAATGATGATATTCCTAAAGCTGCTGCACCACATGAAACTGCCCTTCCATTTTCGTGACCACTATAACCAACATTACACTTAAATAAACTTTTCAATGTACTAATCATATTCAAATTAGCATCTTCATTTTTCATAGGATAAGTACTAACAGTATGCATCAATTCGAAAGGGCAATCACTCTTTTTAAAAAGCTCAACTACTTTTCTGATTTCTTCTATTGAATGCATACCAGTTGATATAAATGTATGTTTTTTTTCCTTAATTATTTCGTTTATTAAAGGAAAATTTGTCAACATTGCTGAAGCGATTTTGTTATATTTACAATTAAATTTTTTTAAAAATTTTTGACTTTTCACATCCCAAGCGCTTGCATACCAATCTATTTTTAATTTTTTGCAATAATCTTGTATTTGTTGATACTCACTTTCTCCGAATTCGATGCCTTCTTTTTGCTCTCTGAACGTCGTCCCCCATGGACTTTCTCTAAATGACTCTAGTTGCTCTTTTGAGTAGACTTCATTAATTGTTCTCTTTTGAAATTTAACTGCATCAACACCAGCATCTTTACATCCTTTAATAATTTCTTTAGCAATTTCTAGATCTCCGTTATGATTGATACCAATTTCTGCAATTATAAAAATTTTATTCATTTATCTTAAAGATATTTATTATTAGCAAACCAAGTCGCTAAGATTAATAAATTCCATTCCTTCATATTTCCTTTGTTAAAAAAATTTTGAGCATATTTATAATCTATGAAATTATACATTTTATTATTTTTATCAATCATAGTTGAATTTTTAAGATCATGTATATCTTTTCTTTTTAGCCATTTTTTAATTGGAGATCCAAATCCCTTTTTTTCTCTATTAGTAACAAAGCTAGAAACGCCTCTTTTTTTTAAAATAATCCTTAATAAATTTTTTGTTAAATCTTTATTTTTTAACTTATATTTTATTGGAATTGATAAAAGCATATTAGATATATTTTTTTCTAAAAAGGGGGACCTTAGTTCTAACGAATTAAAC
>MDSZ01042158.1_pt1 | contig 11617 bp, 10 predicted proteins | sample 811201 | NCBI WGS metagenome assembly MDSZ01 (sample SAMN05326647, study PRJNA326480) | marine metagenome | isolation source: seawater | place: Indian Ocean: North | collected 2010 | reverse complement strand
GCTAGAAAATAAAAAGATAGAGGTAAAAAGTGAAAGAGACATATGGCAAAAAACAGGCAATATCGCGATTGAATACGAGTGTTATGGAAAACCTAGTGGTATCTGTAGTACGGAAGCGGATTATTGGTTTCATAATTTATGTGTCGGTGAAGACACATTTGCTACTCTTGTCTTTGAAACGAAAAGTTTAAAACGTATCATTGACAAGTTAGATTATAAACGAAGTGTATCAGGAGGGGATAACATGGCATCGAAAATGTATTTGTTAAATATACAAAAACTATTTTCATCAGACGTTATAAAAGCATTTAAAGAAAAGGAGAAAGCTAATGCGTGAATTAATGATTAATGCTGCAAAAACTTATTATGTCGGTTTAATTAATAGGCATATTGCAAATGTTGAAGTTTTATTAACAAGACCAGTAGGTATTGGTGAAGATTCTCATCAAGACATACAATCAGTTATAGAAGTAGAACTAGGTAAAATTGCTGATTACCATGATAAGATAGAAGTACTAGAAAAATTCTTTGTACAAAAAGAAGAGAAAAAGGAAGATGAAAAGAAGAAATAATCTTGCTAAGTATGATGCCCCTTTAAGTATTCAATTTAAAAAGGGGCAACATGCCTTCTTTAAAAATAAAGGACCTATGTATAATAGGAATACCATGCAGCATAGAGAATGGCAAAGAGGTTATAACTTTGCTTTCTTTAATAATTTAGAAAGAATTAAAAAGTATGAAGCTAGAAGAAGAAGCAAAAGAGTTTCTTAAAAGGAAAAATATGAGTAATATAACTGCTACAGAATATCAAGATAAAGCTAAGGTAACTGCTATATTTCCAAAAGAAAAAGCCCTAGAGTATTTAGCCCTAGGGTTATCTTCTGAGTCTGGGGAAGTGGCAGGAAAGATTAAAAAAATTATACGAGATAAAGGTAAGTTAAATCCTACAGATTTAGGCGCTGAGATAGGCGACGTACTATGGTACTGTGCTTTACTAGCTGAAGAACTTAATTTAAATCTTGGTAAAATTATGGAAAACAATATTGAAAAACTACACTCTAGAAAAGCACGTGGGGTATTAGGTGGTTCAGGAGATAATCGTTAGTCTATTGTAAATCCATTGTATTTAATGGAGATAGTTTTGCATCTCCTATTTCTTTAAAACGATTAGCGTATAAAAGAACTAAATCATAATCATAAGATAATTTATCCTGTGGCATACCGTGTTTTTTATTATATAATTCTATTGCCTGATTTAAGTATACTTTATCTCCACCTGTAAATTTAGTTTCTACTTTTTTCTTTTTTAGCGGATTAAAACCGTATTCATCATCTAATGTTAAACCAGTTTGGCTACTATATCTTGCTTCACTTTCTTGTATAGCTTCTACTAATTCTACTATTTTACCTTTCCAAGCATCTTTTTGTTTTAATATAAACTCTTTTTTTAAATTATCACTATTTAAACTTTGGTAAACTTCACTTTTTTCTAATAGAGGAGATAAATACGTACTAGACCATTCTCCGATTAAATCATTTATTAATGTATCAGCTTCAGGAACTCCTGAGTTTCTATTTAGTAATCGTTTATCTAGTTTCATTCTAGCTATTTCTTTTTCTAAATAATTTTTAGGAGGTGATTGTAATATACCTGCATATTGTCTAGTTATAGGTGTTATTCTTCTTATAGGTTCACCTTTTAAAGGAGTTTCATACATCTTAGCTGCTCTAGTTCCTAAAGATTTAGAAAGTATTTCTTCTATTCTATGATTTGCAGGAAGCCTTGATATAGATTTGTTTATAAATAATGAAAACATATCTGATGATTTAGTTTCTCTAGCTATTCTTGAATCATCACTACCAATCCAAGTAGTATATATATCTGATATAGGAGTTATTGGTATTGTAAATGTATTTAAAATATTACCTGCATATTGAGCTGCAAATTTACCTGCGGCTTCGTGTTGGTCATATCCTTTTTCTGAAGCAAATATATCTTCTATTCCCTCATCTATTATCCATAAACCTAACCCTGCTCTAAACTGAGTACCTGATAATGCTTGAAAAGATTCTTTAGTAAGAGACCTACTGTTTGCTAATTTTTCACCCATATAAGCTCTAGCTATTAAGTCACCAACAAATAAATAAGGAGCAGCAGGAAAAAACGGTCTTAGGTCAAAAGTGTTACCATTAGGTAATCTACCTTCCCACCAATTTTCTCCACCCAATTCGTTACCATTTAATGAGTGATACCTATAAGCTGTAGCTCCAAGTAAAGCACCACTTCCAACTAAACCTTTTGCTACTTCAACATAATTTTCAGAATCTTTTGCAAGACTTTTTCTAAATGCATTATTAAATGGAGAGACTAAATATGCAGGTGAATACTCGTATGTAAATCTCATAGCATTCATTATAAATCTAGGAAAAGGTACAAGTGAAGAAGTAAGAAAAGGAGTTTTATGTGCAAAGTTTATTATTGCTTTTCCTACAGGATTATCAGGTGTTTTTTGGTATGTAAAATACAAAGTATCTTTAATGGTATCATTCAACATTTTAGAACCTTGTTTACCATTTATGTAAGAAGCAAATCTATTACCTTTTAACATGTCATGTATATCGTATTCTTTTTTTACGATAGGTGTTATATCATCTATACTTTTACCATCTAATATTGCTTTTTTTAAATTAGTATTAAAACCTGCTTCCTCAACAGCTTTTTTTAGTTTAGTTTTATTTATCTTGCCTGTAAACCCTTCTCGTAGTTCTTGCATGGTTCTTATATAGCTTTGATTAAGTCGTTTCTTTAAAGAACTTACAAATGCTACACGCTTAAAATAATTATCCGACAGTGTATTTAAAGCGTTTAATTGTTTACCTATAGCTCTAGCTTTAGTTAATCTTTTATTTCCTTTACCTACTCCACCAATAGCATTATCTATATCTTGTAATTCTCTATATAGAGTCTGGGCTTGTTTATGGAAATTTAATCTAAATAAACTATCTATTGCTTCAGTTTCAGTTTTATTTGTTAAACCAAATACTAAAGAAAATATATCATCATTAGGAGTATCATCAAAAAGACTTACCGTACCTTTACCTTTTTGACCAAGGGTTAGCCCTCTTACTACTGTTGTAATACCTCTATCTACGAAACTAACAGCCGTATCTAATCCAATTCTTGTATAACCTGATGCAGTATTTCTAACTGTAGTTCCTACTTGAGAAGTCATAGCTGCTAATCTTATATCGTCTAAAGGTCTAAAAAATCTAAATTTTTGTGTATCGTCTATAACTTCTAATGCTTGTCTAGCATTCCTACTATTTCCTAAATCTTTTGCTTTTCTAAATACTTCTTTTATTTCTAAATCCATACCTAGTAAATCATAAGTATCATCACTTATATCACTAAATAATTTTTTAAATTGTTTTGCTTGAACAAGAGTTCTACCTGCATTAGAAAATGTGGCTAAAAATAAATTAGCCATATCATCGCCATTTATATTATACTTTTCAAATATATCAGATAAAAATTCTTCTCTTGTTTTACCCCCTACTCTTTTTTGTTTTAATAAATCAGCTACAGCTTGAGTAGGTCTTATTTTCCAGTTACCATCTGCATCTTTAGCATTTTTTAAAAAAGACCTTTCTATATTACTATTTGTAGAAATCATTTCAGATACAGCAGCTAATATTCTTTTAGTTCTAGCAGGGTCTATTGACAAAATTGCATCAGGTACTAATTTTTCTCCGATTATTTCTCTACCTAATTGAGTTCCTTTAGCAACTTCATCAGGATTTAATGCAGGCAATACTTCTGATAATTTATTTTTTAATTCAGCTTTTTCTTTTAATGTTTTATTAGCTTCTTTATTTGCTTTTATAGTTTTCTTTAATATTGATTTGTCTATATCTTTTAATACACTTTCAGTTAATTTACTTCCTTTACCTAATTTACTTATTCCTGCACTTGCAACTTTTTTAGCGCCAACAACACCTAAAAACGCAGGGGCAGCCATTCCTGCACCTACACCTATAGCAGTTTCTCCTGCTTTATATTCGTCTTTTAAACCTATTTCCATTTCTACATTTTGTCTAGATACATCTTGTAGTCCACCTGCTGCACCTTCTAATAACATACTTGCTTTTATAGGGTGTCTGCCAACAGTTGCAGCTAAACTTGTTAATGGTGTTTTTAATATGGATTTTTGAGCAGCTTGTTTTACAGCTTTTGATACAGCTATTTTAGCAGCTGTAGTGGCAGCTAACGCACCACCTTTAGCTACTTGCCCAAACATGGGAATAAGACCTACGAGAGTAGAAGGAGCAGATGCTATACCATAAGCATAATCTTTAAAAGCACCGCCTGCTCCACCCTCTTCATAAAAGTCTGGAAGTTGATGAAATTTTTTATATAAAAAAGTATAGTCGTCTAATTTTTTTTGAGCTATGTCAGATAAATCTCTTTCAGTAGTATTTATAGTATCATCTCTTTTTGAATCGGCAGCTACACCTGATATGTAATTCCAGTCACCTCCTGCAGTAAGTTCATTTACATTAAATGACCTAAAATGTGATATAAAGTTTTTTACAGCTTCTTCATCACTTAACTCTTGTTTAATATTATTTCTATCTCTAGCAAATCTTTTAGCTGCTTCTATTACAGACTTATCTCTTTTCATTTGTCCGTAAGTAATAATATTACCATTTAAAATATTATCTGTATTTTCTAGCTCTAAATTATTTTGTTCTTCTTCTTTTTCTTTTTCACTATCAAAGATATTAGTTTGTGTATCTAAACCAAAATTACCATAAGTATTCTTTAATACAGAGTTTAATAAATCACTCATATTAACTCCTACTCATTAATCCACCTGAACTATTTTTCATTAATTTTTTTACAGGTCTAACGATATTTTCTATTTCATACCTTATTTCGTCTGAGCTATAATTATTATCTCTTAGAAAAATTTTTAAATCTTCTAAAATATCAGACTGTTTTCTTGTTGCACTAATATCTTGTTTATCTCTTAATTTATTATATTCTTGTTTTGCAGTATTTATAACTCTACTACGTTGATAAGCACTAAAAGCTTTTCCAGGAATCTTTGGAATATTGTTAATCATATCCTTAAGAACATTAGATGATTCAGAACTTTTTTCTTCTACAGTAACGCTTGTACTAGTTGGTTCAGAATAATCTACTATTTTACTTTTGATTAAACTTAACTGCTCATTAGAAATTTTTAAGTTTTTATCTTCGTGTAATTTTTCTAATGCTTCAACTATTTCTGATGCAGTAGCATTTTTGTCTATTTTTAAAGATTCTTTTACAAAGTTATCAATTCCTGTATCAGTTAATGTAAAATCAGTTTGACCTGCAGCTATTCTTCTTTCAGCTATACTAGGTTTTTTAACTGGTGGTGTAATATCTGAAGACTCTAATATTTTTTCTGTTTGCTTACCTGATGCATTATCATCGCTATCTTCTTCTAATTTTCCCTTTCTTAAATCATCTATTATTGAACCTCTCATTTCGTAAGACTTTCTAAAAGACTCATCTATTTTACCAAGGTTATTTCTAGGGTCTGCATAATATATTTCAGCAACTTTAAAAAGTTCAGGTTCAAATTTTTCTTCAAATATTTCTAGCCTTTGGTCAAGCCAATTTTTACCTGCATTAATTTTTGCAGCTTTTAGGTTTGAAATTATAGCGTCAGGGTCTGCTCCAGTAGCACTTGCATGTTTTTGTATAGCGCCTGTATTAATTGTTACTGTTGCAAGACCATCTTGGCTAAACTCTAAAAACTTTTTAAAGTCTATATTTTTTTGTAATTCTTTATATATATGTGTTTGTAGTTTTATTTCCCAATCATTCATTTTTTCAGCACTAAAAGGTCCAATATTTAATAGGTTAATATCTCTTTGTAAATTAAATATAGCAAGTTCATCAACTTTAGCGTCTTCGCTATTTACATAGTCTGGATTGTTTACTAGTCTAGCAAACCTCTTTTTCATAAGTTTTAGTTTTTCGTCATTAGTAATTGTGTCGCTTCTCATTGCTATTGAGTACTTTTCTTCCTTTTTTTTATTTAATTCTTCTTTTAAAGAAGCTAATGTAGAATTTTTATCCGACTTACTTGAGTTTTTAACCTGTTCTATTTCTCTTAATAGTATATCTATATCATGGTCAATAATTTTTAATGGATTACCATCTAAAACTAATTCTCTTCTTTTTTTAGTATCATTTAATTGAACATTTTCTTGTTGTAGTTCTAGTATTATAGCTGCATCTTCAGGATTATCGTTATCTAATGAATCTATTACAAGTTGATTTGCTTCTATTTGTTCTGTAAGATTTCCTTCTGCTTTTATAATATCTAAAGTCTTTTTTCTCATATTTAAATAGTATTCTTTTTTATCTGCGTTATAACTTTTATTTATCTCAGGTTTCATTAACTCAGATTTAATTTTTGTTATTCTAGATGAAGGGTCTAACTGCTCTAAAGTAAACTTGTAATCTAAAAAATTAAGAGTTGGTAAACTTACACTAGAATTAATAGCCATATTATCTATTCCTGCAGCTTTTAACTTTTGTTCTAATATTTTATTCATTTGTTTTCTACTATTTAAAGGTTTACCCATTATATTACTTAAAAATTTAAGAGCAGGAGTTTTAATAGAATACGGTTCTATTTCAGAATAATCTGCCATAGGACCTACAAATGCCTGAGCATAATCTTTTGCTGAAGCTATTGTATAATCTTCAGGAAGTTGAGAAAAATATTCAATAGGATTAATGTCTCCTGAGCTTTTAGCTGTTTTTAAGTTAGCTATAAACGCATTATAATCATTTAAAGAACCACTTCTTTTTAAAGCAGCTGCAGCATAGTAAACTCCTCTAGGGTCTATACTTCCATCAGGCATAGTAAATACAGAAGCACCATTTTCTAATGCTTTTCTTGCTTCTTCTACATCATCATCCCACTCGTCTTTTTCTTCCATCTGTTCTTTAAATCTAATTTTATTTATTTCTTTATTGTAATCACGAGTCTCTTGCAGTTCTCTCTGTAGAGTTCTATCTATACTAGTCATTACACCTGTAGCTAAACCACTAAAAAACGACATTACTTACCTCTCTTTGCCATTAAACCCTTAGACTCTTTACTTTTTTCTTCGTTAGGTTTTTCTTTGACATCTTGTTTTACATTTATCATTGCGTCTTCAAATTTTGAAGAAGCTAATTCTATAGCAGAATCTCTAAGTTTTTTAGGCTCTTCTAAACCTGAAGTGTATTTAATATTTACTTCATCTGCCATAAGCATTATAAATTCCATTAATACAGGAATTAATAGCATACCTACATCTACCGTATGTTTACTTTCTATAACACCTGATAGCTGAAGTGTGTTTGCTATTGTAGTTACAGGAACTCCAAGTTCAAGTGTATCAAATAATTTTCTTCTAAATTCCTTAGATGTTATACGAGGAATATAATAATCTAGTGCTTCTTCAATAGTATTATATTGTGGGGGTACTTGCCAAGGTCTTCCACCTAGTTCTGCAGTCATTCCCATGCCTGGAATAGGTGCGTTAAATTCAGGTTGTTCTAGTGTTGCCATATTGCTGTCCTTAACTTCTAAAACTGTCTAGCATACGTGACTTTGCTTTTTCATTTCTTCTTCTAAGTCTAGAATTATCCGTATCATAGTATGCTGCTTTTTCAGTCATAGCATCTTTCATTGCTTTTATTTTTTCATATTCTTTTTTTACACCTACATGAGGTGCTTCTAATGCTATTCTTTTTCTTCTAAGTGTAATAAAATAGTCAGCTGCTCTTTGTGCAGGAGACTTTTCTCCATTATTAGAAGAAATTTTAGTACTCATAAAGTTACTATTATTTTTTCCTAATAAACCTGTTTTAGGTGGATTATTAGTTTGTTCTTCTTTTAGTTTATAATATTGTTCTGCATTATAATACAGTGATTTGGCAGGATTTGTTAAAGCCATATTTACTCCCTTATTATGTTTGCATCCAAGCAGTGCCTAAAGTACCTATTAAAGAACCTAGTGCTGTTCCTGCAGAAGTTCTACTTCTCATATTTTCTGCTCTTACTTGTGCGTCTGCATCTAACTGCGCTATAGCTAATTGATTCATTCTATCTAATTCATTATCTGATGCTTTCCATGCAAACTCCATAGTGTCCTGATAATAACTCCAAAGATTAGAATATGCTGTTGAAGATATATCTAGTATAGCTTTAGCATTTAACTCATTTGCTCTATTTACAGCGGCTGTATCAGCAGTAGCTATTTCTCTTCTCCATACAGCGTTAGACTGAGCAATTTGTAGTTGATTAGTAGCATTGTACTGGTCACGTTGATTATCTATTTCTGCATTAAATTTAGCCATTGCGTTTGTTTCGCCTGCGTTAAACTGAGCTTGTGCATTTGTTTGAGATGCATTAAACTCTTTTGTTCTCTGAGATAAGTTTGCAAAAAATTGGTCTGTTTGATTTTGGGATGTAGCATTAAATTGTCTAGCCGCATTTTCAGCTGCTTGGTCATTAAAAATACTTTGAACAACTTGTTGAGCCTTAAATACTGCTGTTTGTTGTTTATTACTTAAATTAGCTAAATCCATTTCTAAGAAATTTTTAGAATTTTGTACTGCAGCTTGTTGTCTATTATTTAAACTTGTTAGTTCTAGATTAGCTAAAGAAGATGCCTCAGCCATAATTAAAGCCTGAGTATTGGATAAATTTTGTAAATTCATAGTATTAGCTATACGACTATTTTCAAGAGCTACTTGTTGCTCTGCAGTAAAGTTCATATTAGCTACATCTGCTATTTTACTTGCATTCTGTACTCTAGCTTGAAAGGCTTGGTCAAACTCTTGACCCATAAAAGCAGCACGTTGTTCAGCTGCTTGCATAGCTCTTTGTTGTCTATTAGATAAATTTAACTCTTCAAATCTTGCTTGTGTACTAGCGTCTGCTGATGCAATAGGTAAGGCTGATTCCATTGTAGCTTGAATCATAGCCTGTGCTTCTATAGAACTAGAAGAAAGACCTCTAGCTGCCATTCTTTCAGCAACAGCTCGCATAGCACCTGATGCCCAAGGTGGAGTTTTACCACCTTCAAATTGTTGCATTAATGAATCTAATTGTCCTGCTACAGTAGCTTTTGCTGAAGGAGTAGCTTGAGCTGCCTGTATTTGCTCTGTAAACTCAGATGCTTTTTGTGCATTAGCTACACCATCAATTAATTCACCATCTTGTATTTCTCTTTGGTTAGGACTATCCATTAGGATAGCTTCACCTTTAGCACCTTTTATATCGCCTACAGCTGTTTTAGTTTGTTCTGCAGCAACTACTTTAGCTCTAGGGTCGTCAGGGTTTGTTTGTGCAGCTTGTACAGAATTTAAGGCACTGTCTACTGCAGGACCTGTTTCAGTAGCTTCCATTTTATTAGCTGCTTTTGTAGCTACAGGGTCTACTGTTTGAGTGTTTGCTTGAGTGGCATCAACAGGTGTAGTATCTCCTACCTGACCTGTACCTTCACCTATAAATTGAGAATCAGCTTCAGGTATAGCTGATACAGTTACAGCTCCTCCTGTAGGTACTTCAGGTTGTACTGCTTGTTTAACCATTGCCTGTGGTAGATTTTGAGGAGCAGTGGTATCCCCTTCTGTTGTATCCCCACCTTCTTGTAATTTAAGAGTATAACCACCTTTTGCCATTTGTATAGCTTTATCTTTATATCTATCCATTTTATGTTTTTGTTCAGGGTTTCTATCTAAAAACTGTGAAAATAAATTCATGTCTCCTTGATAGCCCATACTGCGAGCTATACGTTCCATTGCTGCAGGTTTAAATGCTTTAAATTGTGCCATACTATTTACCTATTAATATTTTATCTAACTTGTCTTCTAATCTTTGAAGAGCATCCATTACAGTATGCATATCTTCTTTAACGTCATCGCGCTTCGCATACTCTTCTCTTGTTTTATTTAGCAATATGTCAAGTCTTTTTATTTCCATAAACATACCACGAAAGACCCATATAGCAGGAGCTATTACAACTGTAAGTATTCCATTCCAAAATAATATAGGGTTTATTTCCATATTTTATCCTTGCGTAAGTTGTATATTATGTTGTACTGAGTCGCCTGCAGAAGTACTTCTTTGATAATTACAGTTTGTTCTTAGCTGACATATCATATAATCTCCACCACTTCCTGATGTTGTTTGCGCCCTTAAAGTTAATGTTGTAGCTGCAGGTAATGTTGCTTCAAGAAAAAGATGACTATTTAAAGCTATACCTATGTTTCCTGATACAGTATCTCCATTGCTATAAGAACCTGAATCACGAACACTTCTATGACCTACTTTTAAACTGACTCCTGTACCAGTTAAACTAATAAATCCACCATTTGTTTCACCTCCTGCATGAATACCTTCAAGAGTATATATACCTGCATGAGAAACTTTAAACTGTACTTCAGTATGTCCAGTATATGTGCCACCTCCATAAGCAGTGCCTATTATTGTTACTAGCTGACCATAATTTGTATCATAAGATACAGCACTATTTGCATCTTGATAATTAGAAGCATAGCCACCATTAGCAAGGTCAGGTCGCATTGAGTTTGCAGACCAACGACCTGACTGAGCGGCATATGAATTTAAATCAACACCTGAACTTCCGTCACTAACTTTAGTTATAGTTGGGTTAACTATTTTATAGCCACCATAAAAATCTGTTAAACTAATAGGATTACCAGATGAAATAGTTCCTGATGGAATATTTGTATTTGCTTCTGTATCTAATGATGGAACAACACCACCTCTATTATATAATTCTAAAGGTCTACCATCATTAGTGCCTGAAACATCTATAGTAAAATTACTTACTGCATAACTAGCAGGACTAGGAACAAAACTCCCACCCTTTACATAGTCTGTAAGGTCATTTGATGTGCCACTAAAAAAAGTTTTTACACTATCGTTAGACCCACTATCTGTATTTAAAAATATTTGTCCACTAGACGGTAAAGCCATATTTACTTATCTTTCTTTAATTCATCAATTTGTTTTTGCTGTTCTTTTATTGCTTCAATTAAAACACCCACTATATTGCCATATGCAACAGATTTATATTCACCATCTGTTACCACCTCAGGTAAAATCTTTTCTATTTCTTGGGCAATTACACCAATACCTTTTTCAGCTTGTTTAGTGAATGATACACCACGCATATTCATAACTTTATCTAAAGCATTGTCTATTGTTTGTATGTCGGATTTTAGTCTTTCATCTGATGTAGCTGTTACTTCGCCTGCTGATAATGTTCCTTGAACAGTTACTCCAACATTTGTAGTAGCTAATTTTTCAGCTCCATTAAAGTAAAGTTTAGCTGCATCACCAGCAGTAAAAAGAGCCAAGTTTGCACCCTCAGCCGCATTGTTTAATGCTATTGAGTCACCTAACAATTTAAAATGCCCTGAACCTGTAGCGTGTTTAATTTTTGAATCACCACTTTCGTGAAACATTATTAAATCAGCACCTGCTCCTATATGAATACCATTTGTAGTTGTGCTACCATCAGCAGGTAT
>MDSZ01249314.1_pt1 | contig 11618 bp, 10 predicted proteins | sample 811201 | NCBI WGS metagenome assembly MDSZ01 (sample SAMN05326647, study PRJNA326480) | marine metagenome | isolation source: seawater | place: Indian Ocean: North | collected 2010 | reverse complement strand
AGGTTTATTGTTTCCCAGGAACTTATAATTGGAGGCAAGAAGCCCTCTCCCATGTAAGGGAAATTATTATAAGCCAATCCAGCCTCAGTTCCTGAAACAAGTGCACCTGCAATAATTGTTGAGTAGAGCAAGAAAATTGAAATCAAAAAGTTAGTTTTTTGACTTTTTATGATTTTTTGTCGATTGTTATATAATTTGTCGTATTTGACATCAGTGAAAAGGTTCCAAAAAAAATAAAGTAAAAGGGTATAAATAATAAAGGCAGTTATGAGATGGACAGACAATCTAAAATGACTTACATCTGGTTTATCTATCAAGCCACTTTCAACCATATACCAACCCATAAAAGCCTGGAAAAATCCAATTAATGTCATTGCAGTTAATAGTTTTCTCTCATTTTTGCTAAAATAACCTTTTATCCAAAAAAAGGTAAGCGGAATAAAAAATACTAAACCAATAAGTCTTCCCCACATTCTATGAAGATACTCCCAAAAAAAAATTTTTTTAAATTCAAGTAATGTCATACTTGAATTTTTAAGATTGTATTCCGGAAATTTTTTATATTCATCAAATAATTTTATCCACATATCATTATTTAAAGGAGGCAACGCGCCTTTTATTAAATTCCATTCAGTCATTGATAAGCCTGAATCAGTTAATCTAGTGATACCTCCAATTATAATCATTGAAACGACCATAAAAATATTTGTTCCGAGCCATAGTAATTTTGTTTTTCTGAAGTTATCAGTCATAAATAATTAATAATTCTTAATTTTTAAAATAAAATACATTATTTTAGTGTACTTAAAATTATTTTACATATTCTGTTGACAATTAATATTTATTGTAATTTATAAATATAATGAAAATTGATAAAAATTTCTTGAATGTCCTAAATAGTAATAGTGAGAAATCTTCACCTCAAAAAATTTTAAACGATTCTATAACGTCTCTATTTAAGGGTAAGCTAGCATATGTTTGTTCTTTCGGTACAGAGTCAGCAATAATTCTTCACATGATATCTAAAATCGACAAAAATATTCCTATAATTCTCTTAAATACAAATTTTCTATTTGACGAAACGATTACATACAGAGATTATTTGCTAAAAAAATTCAAATTAACGAATTATATTGAAGCAGTTCCAGATGAAGAGGATCTTAAACAAAAGGACAGTAATGATAAATTATGGAAAGAAAACCCCGACTTATGCTGTAATTTAAGAAAAGTACTACCTTTACAAAAAAAATTAAAGTTTTATGATGCGTGGATTTCTGGAAGAAAGTCTTATCAAGAAGGGGAAAGAAAAAAAATAAAGGTATTCGAAAATTTAAATAATAAAATCGTAGTCAACCCCTTAGCAAATTCGAATAAAGTATTTGTTGATCAATATTTCAGAAAAAATAAAATAAAAAGACATCCACTCTTTGAAAAAGGTTATTTATCAATAGGTTGTGTACATTGTACTGTTAAAGCTTTGAACTCTAGTGACCCAAGATCAGGAAGATGGTCCAATAAAACAAAAACAGAATGTGGAATACACTATAATTTAGACAAATAAAATGAATAAAAATTTAAAAAAATTAGAGAATGAAAGTATTTATATTTTAAGACAAGCATTTAGATCTTTGCCAAATATCGCACTTTTATGGTCGTTAGGTAAAGATTCAAATGTAATGGTATGGTTGGCATTCAAAGCATTTTTAGGAAAAATACCTTTTCCCTTAGTACATGTTGACACTGGAAAAAAATTCAAAGAGATGTATTTGTTTCGTGATAAATTTGTTAATGAATGGGGTCTTAATCTTATAAAAGGGGATTGTCCTCCCATAGAGCAAATTGATTCTTCACTTCCTCCAGCTGCACGTTCAGCTGCCCGAAAAACTGAAGGTCTTAGAAATATTATAAAAAAGTATAAATTCAAAGGAATAATTGCAGGTATTAGAAGAGATGAACAAGGCACTAGAGCAAAAGAGAGAATATTTAGCCCAAGAGATGAATCGGGAGCATGGAATATTAAAAATCAACCTCCAGAATTTTGGGATCAGTCAAATTTTAATTACCCTGATACAGTTCATGTTAGAGTTCATCCATTATTAGGATGGACAGAGCTTGATATATGGGAATATATAAATTCTGAAAAAATACCAGTTGTTGATCTTTATTTTTCAAAAAATGGAAAAAGATACAGATCATTAGGTGACAAAGATATAACGTTTCCTGTTAAAAGTTCTGCAAAAGATATTAAAGAAATTATTGAAGAGTTGAAAATTAGTAAAGTCTCAGAAAGGTCGGGACGTGCAATGGATCATGAAGAAGAAAATGTATTTGAAAGATTGAGAACTAAAGGTTACATGTAGATGAAAAATAATGAAAAAGACACAAATGTACCTAAAGTTGTCATTGTTGGGCATGTTGATCATGGAAAATCATCTTTTATTGGACGATTTTTATATGACATCGGTGAAATACCTGAAGAAAAATATTCTGAATTAAAAAGCGCAAGCAAAAAAAGAGGTGTAGAATTTGAATTTGCTTTCCTTTTAGACGCTCTACAGGATGAGAGAGATCAAGGGATAACAATTGATACCACCAGAATTTTTTTTAAAACTTTAAAGAGAAAATATGTTTTTATTGATGCTCCTGGTCACAAAGAATTTATAAGAAATATGATAACAGGCGCATCCTCAGCGGACATAGCGATATTGATTGTTGACGTTTACGAAGGTGTTAAGGAACAAACCAGAAAACATGCATATTTATTAAAATTATTAGGCATTGAAAACATAATTACCGTTTACAACAAAATGGATAAGATTAACTATGACGAAAAAAAATATTTAAAAACCAAAGAAGATTTAGATAAATTCCTTTGCAAAATTGGTATCAAATCTAATTTTTCAATTCCAGTTTCTGCAAAACTAGGAGTGAACATAGCTTCAAAAAGTGACAAATTAAATTGGTATAATGGTCCTCATTTCATTCAGGTGTTAGATGAATTTAAATTAAATGAAAAGTTAAAGTCGAAGTTTATTAGATTTCCTGTTCAAGATATTTATAAAGTTGGCGAAAAAAGAGTAATTGTCGGTAGAATAGAGTCTGGAGTAATTTCAAGTGGCACTAATCTGATTTTTTTGCCATCCAATGAACAAGTTAAAGTAAAATCTTTAGAAGTATGGCCTAAAGCTAAGGATCAATATTCAGAGGGAGATTGTATTGGAGTAACTCTGAGTGAGCAGATCTTTGTAGATAAAGGCAATATGGCTTCTGATATTAATTTTCCACCAAAACTAACAAATAGATTTGAGTCAAGTGTTTTTTGGTTAAGCGATAAAAAAATATCTTTTAATAAAAGATATTTTATGAAAATTAACACAGGGGAATATGAGGTTAATATTAATAATATTAAAAATATAATAGATACCGATAGCCTGAGTCAAAAAAAGAGTTTAAATGTAAAAAAAAATGATGTTTGTGAGTTAGTTTTTCACTCATCACAGTTAATACCAATGGATGATTATTCATTCAACAAATCTACAGCAAGATTTTGTCTTCTAGATGAGGATGAGATTGTAGCTGGTGGCATTATTGATTTGAAAAATTACCCTGATCAGAGAGAAAAAAGTGAAATTTCAAAAAGTAATATTGTGCCAGAAAATTATCATATCTCAGAAATTGATAGATCAATGAAGTTAAATCATAGACCTGGTATAATTTGGCTGACGGGTCTTTCAGGATCAGGTAAAAGCACTGTAGCCAAAAATGTTGAAAAAAGACTGTTTCAGAGGAATTTTAATGTATTTACACTTGATGGTGATAATCTTAGAATAGGGCTGAATAAGAATTTAGCCTTTTCTCCCGAGGACAGAACAGAAAACATAAGAAGAACAGCTGAAGTTGCAAAGCTATTTACTCAAGCTGGTTTTATTGTTCTTGTTTCTTTGATATCACCCTATAGAAGTGAGAGGAAAAAAGCACGTGATATTAGGCCTGAAATTTTTAGAGAAATTTACATTAAAGCTCCATTAAAAGTTTGCACCGAAAGAGATGTAAAAGGGTTATATGCCAAAGCATTAAAGGGAGAAATTAAAAATTTTACAGGTATAACGTCTCCTTATGAAGAACCTGAAATGCCTAATTTAGTAATTGATACTTCAAATGAAACAGTTGAGGAAAGTGTTAAAAAACTTGAGGAATACATATTACATGAGTTTAGTTTTTAAAAAAGCTTGACATAAAATAATATATGATTATTTTAGCACTCTATGAGATTGAGTGCTAACAATTCTAAATCTCGAAATTGTCTAAGAAAGGAGATTCTTTATGAAATTTAAACCACTTCACGACAGAGTTGTCGTTAAACGAATTGACAGTGACGAAAAGTCAGCAGGAGGAATCATAATTCCTGATACAGCTAAGGAAAAACCCAGTGAAGGAGAAGTTTTAGCAGTCGGTCCTGGTGAAATGACGGAGGATGGAAAACTTAAGCCAATGAATGTTAAGTCAGGAGACAAGATTTTATTCGGCAAATGGTCTGGAACAGAAGTTAAACTGGACGGTCATGATGTTCTTATCATGAAAGAGTCAGATATAATGGGAATTTTAGGATAAACATTTACAAATTAAGGAGTATAAAATGTCAGCAAAAAAAATATCATATGGCTCAGATGCACGTGATTCGATGATCACTGGAGTCGATGCACTAGCTAATGCAGTAAAAGTTACACTTGGACCAAAAGGTAGAAATGTAATTTTGGATAAATCATTTGGAGCACCAAGAGTTACAAAAGACGGGGTTTCTGTTGCAAAAGAAATAGAACTAAGGGATAAATTTGAGAACATGGGTGCTCAGATGGTAAAAGAAGTGGCAAGTAAGAGTTCGGATTCAGCTGGTGATGGAACTACTACTGCAACAGTGTTAGCTCAAGCTATAGTAAAACAAGGTGCCAAAGCAGTTACATCTGGAATGAATCCAATGGATCTGAAAAGAGGAATCGATCAGGCAGTAGACAAAGTATTAAATGACTTAAAATCTAAAGCAAAAAAACTAGGTTCATCCTCCGAAATAGCTCAAGTTGGCACAATTTCCGCAAATGGAGAAGAAGAAATTGGAATGAAAATCTCAGAGGCTATGGACAAAGTTGGAAGAGATGGTGTAATTACTGTTGAAGAGTCCAAAACTCGTGACACAACATTGGAAACCACCGAAGGTATGCAATTCGACCGAGGTTATTTATCTCCATATTTTATTACAGATGCTGAAAAAATGATTTGCGAGTTTGAAGATCCTTACATACTTCTCAATGAAGGTAAACTTTCAAACCTTCAGGATCTTTTACCGCTATTAGAAGCTGTAGTAAAATCAGGAAAACCTTTATTAATAATAGCTGAAGATGTAGAAGGAGAAGCTCTAGCTACTTTAGTCGTAAATAAGTTAAGAGGTGGTCTTAAAGTTGCAGCGGTAAAAGCTCCCGGCTTCGGAGATAGAAGAAAGTCAATGCTTGAAGATTTGGCAATCCTTACTGGCGGTCAAGTTATAAGTGAAGAGCTTGGTATTAAACTAGAAAATGTTGGAATTCAAGATCTTGGGTCTTGCAAAAAAGTAAGAATTGACAAAGAAGACACAACAGTTGTCAGTGGCAGTGGAAGTTCTTCTGATGTTAAAGCAAGATGCGAGCAAATCAAAACACAGATTGAATCAACAACGTCAGATTATGATAAAGAAAAACTTCAAGAAAGACTTGCCAAATTATCTGGTGGAGTTGCCGTTATTAATGTTGGCGGTTCAACTGAAGTTGAAGTTAAAGAGAGAAAGGATAGAGTTGATGATGCTCTCAATGCAACTCGAGCTGCAGTTGAAGAAGGAATTGTTCCTGGTGGTGGAACAGCCCTATTATATTCAATTAAATCTCTAGATGGTATAAAGGGAAAGAACCCTGATCAAGATGCTGGTGTTGATATCATAAGAAAAGCTTTAGAAGCACCCGCAAGGCAAATAGCAGAAAACGCTGGTGTTGAAGGTTCAATTGTTATTGGTAAATTATTAGAGCAAACTGATAATAACTTTGGATTTGATGCACAAACCGAATCTTACACAGACCTAGTAAAATCAGGAATAATAGATCCTGTTAAAGTTGTAAGGACTGCTTTAGAAAATGCCTCTTCCATAGCAGGGCTTCTTCTAACTACTGAAGCAATGGTCGCTGAGCTTCCTGAGCCAAAAGAACCAATGCCTCCAATGCCAGGTGGCGGTATGGGCGGCATGGGCGGCATGGGCGGCATGGGAGGAGATATGGGTTTTTAAACCTAACTTCGTGTCTAAATGGAGTCGATCTTAGCCTAGTCCCAAATCACTAGGGACTAGGCTTCTTATGGCTGATAATAAAGACCAGTATCAATATCTAGAAGTTCAAGCCAAATATCTTTTTCCTCTCTAGGTATTTTGACAGTATCGAAACCTGATCTTATTATAAAAATAAACTGATCAGGAAGTATATTTCCAGCCGCTCTAATTTCTCCCTCGAATCTATTTTCTTTTCTCAATTTTCTTGCTATTGTGAATGGCCTTCCGTCCTTAAAAGAGTCAAAATTTATTTGAATCATATTAAAGTTTGATGTATCTAAGTCTTGCAAATCTAGGCATTCGCTTGAATTGATTTCTAAGGCAACTTTTATTTTTTTTTTCTTTATTTGACTTTCAAATTTGTACCACTCTGATAGCTCAAAGAGTGAGAAATTTGAAATACTTTCACAAGCAAAATTCTCTAGTGAAATTTTCTTATAGTAATCTTTTTTTTCAACTTTTTTCTGAAGTATTATCATATAATTCTTTCTTAAATGTCTCTATACCTATCCTTTTAAATACGGAAATAAAGTCCTCTGAATTTTTAAGTTTATTTTTTTCATAAGTTTTTAATATTTTTTCAATAGCAGAAATTAAATCTTTCTCTGAAAACGACGGACCGACAATTTTTCCAATTTCAGCATCTTCTTTTGCAGATCCACCTAATGATATTTGATAGAACTCTTCACCTTTTCTATCAAGACCAAGTATCCCAATATTTCCTACATGATGATGACCACAAGCATTAATACAACCTGAAATTTTTATTTTTAGATTTCCTATTTTTTTTTGTTTTGAAAAACTCTTGAAATGATCACTTATTTTTTGTGAAATTGGAATAGATCTAGCAGTTGCAAGTGCACAATAATCCATCCCTGGACAACAAATTGTATCTGTTATCAAACCAATATTAGATGAAGCTAGTCCAATATTTCTAAGTTTTTTCCATAAATCAAAAACTTTTTCATTTTCAACATGTGGGAGAATTAGATTTTGTTCATGAGTAACTCTAATTTCTCCAAAAGAGAATTCATCAGATAATTTTGATATTTCAAACATTTGTTTACTTGTTGCGTCTCCAGGAGGAGAACCTGGTGATTTCAGAGAGATTGTTACTATAGAGTATCCTGGTATTTTATGATTCATAGTATTTTGATTAACCCACTGAGAAAATTCTTTATCATTTGTTTGTAATATCTCGCCTTTATTCGGTCTTAGTTTTGGTAATTTGAAGAAAGTATAAATACTTTTTAAAGTTTCAGAATCTAATTCAAGCTTTTTATTCAAAAATTTTAAATAGTGTTCGTCCACCAATTTCTTAAATTTATCTATACCTAAATCATTGACTAAAATTTTAATTCTTGCTTTGTAAATATTATCTCTTCTCCCTAACAAGTTGTAAACAGAGAGAATGGCTTCCAAATAGTTAAGTATACTCTCTTTGGGAAGGAATTCTTTTATTTTTTTTGCAATAAATGGTGATCTACCTTGTCCGCCTCCAACAAAAATTTCAAATCCAATTCTCTTTGTTTTATCTTTTACTAATCTCAAACCTATGTCATGAACCAACATTGCCGCCCTATCCTCTTGACATCCTATTATTGCAATCTTAAATTTTCTGGGAAGAAAAGAAAACTCAGGATGAAATGTTGACCATTTTCTAATTATTTCACACCATGGTCTTGGATCCTCAACCTCGTCTAAAGTTAAGCCAGCAAGATGATCTGAAGATATATTTCTTATACAATTACCAGAAGTCTGGATTGCATGCATTTCAACTGATGAAAGTTCATTTAAAATATCTGGGACCTCAGGTAATTTTGGCCAATTAAATTGAATATTTTGTCTAGTGGTAAAGTGACCATAGCCTCGATCAAATTTATCGGCTATATGAGCTAACTTTTTAAGTTGAACAGAAGAAAGCTCTCCATATGGTATAGCAACTCTCAACATATATGCGTGTAATTGAAGGTAGACACCATTCATAAGTCTTAGTGGCTTAAATTCTTCTTCAGTAAGTTGTCCATTTAATCTCCGTTTTACTTGATTCTTGAATTGCCTTGTTCTTGCTGAGATAATTTTCTTATCAATATCAGAATATTTGTACATAATTTTTATAATTTAATTGTTAAGCCTTTGTCTCTGATTTTATCTCTCAGATATTTTATTTTTCCTGATTCGTCTAATTCAACAAATATTGGAGAAATTATAATACATTTTTTTTCGTCCTCCATTGATCTTTGTTCAAATTTTTCCAAATCATCTTTTTTTATTTTAACAGCTTTATTTGAATCTGGCGACCAACCATTATCTGACAAAAAAAGAACCTCACCCGTTTTAAGGTCGTTTGCTGAAAGTAAAAATAAATCACCTTTAATTTTTTTTGCCATTCTCTATACTCTAAATAGTAAAAATAAACAGGATTTTTAATATTACAAGTATAAAATGTTTAATATTTAATTATACATTAGTTTTATGTGAAATAGTTTTATTTATTGCTTGATAATACAATCAAACTTAATAATTTATATTTATAATGATGCAAATTAATTCTAAGCTGTGGCCTTTTATTGAAGCTAATAAAATTTTAAAAAGGCTTGAAGGGGAGGGTAAAGAAGAATGTATTTTTCAGACTGGATATGGCCCCTCAGGATTACCACATATTGGTACTTTCGGTGAAGTTTTAAGAACTTCGATGGTAATAAAAGCATTTAAAGAAATATCAAATATTCCTTCAAAATTGATTGTTTTTTCTGATGATATGGATGGATTGAGAAAAGTACCGTTAAATATTCCAAATCAGGATATGGTTAAATCTCATCTTGAGAAACCTCTCACATCAATTCCTGATCCATATTGTAAATTTAATAGTTTCGCAGATTATAATAATAATCTTTTAAATGAGTTTCTTAAAGAGTTTGATTTTCAGTTCGAATTTAAATCCTCTACTAACAATTATAAAAAAGGCTTTTTCAATCAGGGTTTAGAGGCTGTTTTTGATAATTATGATAAAATTCTAGATATAATTTTACCTACACTTGGAAGCGAGAGAAGAAAAACATATTCTCCTTTCCTACCTATCTGTAAAAGTTCCGGTAGAGTTCTTCAAGTAGCAGTAGATACCATAGACAAAAAAAAGAAGGAGATTCAATTTTTCAATCCTATAAGTGGAAATAAAGAATCTTATTCAATATTTGACGGAAACTGCAAACTTCAATGGAAAGTTGATTGGGCTATGAGGTGGTATGTCTTAGGTGTTGATTATGAAATGAACGGTAAAGATTTGATAGAATCGTTTATATTGTCTAGTAAGATAAGTAGAATAATTGGTGCTAAGCCTCCGAATAATTTTACATACGAATTATTTTTAGATGAAAAAGGTGAAAAAATTTCTAAATCAATTGGAAACGGAATTTCTGTTGAAGATTGGTTAAATTTTTCTCCTCGCGAAAGTCTTGAGTTATTCATGTTCCAAAACCCTACTAGAGCAAAAAGATTATATTTTGATGTTATACCAAAAATGACTGATGATTACTTAAGGTTAAGAAAAGATTATGAAGATTTAGATTCTAATAAGAAATTAGAAAGTCCAGTATGGTTTTTGAATAATGAAAAGAAGTTTAAGATTTTTGAAAAGTTTTCTTTTAACATGATCTTAAATCTTGCAAACGTTTGTAACGCCGAATCTCCCGATGTGCTTTGGGGATTTATTGAAAATTATTATGGTAGAGTGGAAAGATCAGAGTTTCCTTTTGTAGAAAAGTTGCTTGAATACGGAGTGCAATATTATAATAAATTTGTTTTACCAAAAAAAAAATACAGAAAACCTGATAATAAAGAGAGAGAAGGATTCTTAAAAATCATTGAGATTTTGAACGAATTAAATGAAGACTGCGAAGCAGAAGAAATTCAGACAAAAATATATGAAATAGGGATGCAAATGGAATTTGATAACTTAAAAGATTGGTTTTCGGCATTTTATCAAGTTATCTTAGGACAAGACCAAGGCCCAAGGTTAGGTTCTTTTATAAAATTTTTCGGAATTGATAGAACCAAGGCTTTATTAGAGGAAAAAATAAATTAAAAAAATATACAAAATCCCTAAATTTGTCTATAGAATTCTAACTAAAAAAGAGTTTCACCTTTTTAATAAGAACGGATCATTTTCAGGAAATAATCTTGATACAGAATCTAAATTCATTCATTTGTCAACTAAGAATCAAGTTAAGTGTACAATAGAAAAATATTTCAATGATGAAAAAGAGCTGTTTATACTTAAATTTCAAACATCCACACTTGGTGAATCATTAAAATGGGAGAGAAGTAGAAATTCTAATTTTTTTCCTCATTTTTATGGCGTTTTAGAATATAAAGATGTAATTAAAATAATAGAAAGTCCTTTTCATGAATTTTAAAATTTTGTCTCAAGCATTGAACTTTCTTCCACCAGAGTTTCTCCATAAGCTTTTTGTAATGTTCTTGAAAACCAATCTTTTTAAAAAAGAAGCAGAATTTGATAATTTAGAATGCAAAGTTTTTGGGAATGTTTTTAAAAATCCCCTAGGATTGGCAGCAGGATTTGATAAAAATGCTGAAGTTATTCAGGGAGTATTGAATTTAGGCTTTGGATTTACAGAATTAGGCACAGTAACTCCAATGCCACAGAAAGGAAATACTAGACCAAGAGTATTCAAGATACCTGAATTGGAGGCTGTTATTCAAAGGTTAGGTTTTAATAATAAAGGTGTTGAGGTATTTCTGCAAAACTTAAAAAAAACAAGAATAACTCAAAAAAATATAGGAGTGAATATTGGTAAAAATAAGAATTCAGAAAATAATTTTTCAGATTATTACTTTTTATACAAGAAGCTCGAACCTTATGCTGATTATATTACAATTAATATTTCATCTCCTAATACTCCTGGCCTTCGAGATCTACAAAAAAAGGGTAATATTGAGAAATTATTAAATGAAATTTCCAAAGCAAAAAAAAGAAAACCTACTCTTCTTAAATTATCGCCAGATTTAAATGAATCTGATTTGGAAAATATTTGTAGGTTAGCAATCAAGAGTGACTTGATTACAGGGTTGATTTTAACAAATACAACAATTAAAAGAGATAACTTATATAATAAACCGGTCAGAGATTCATGGAAACTTCATGAAAATGGCGGGCTGTCCGGGAAACCTTTAAAAACTTTATCTAATCTAATCATAAAAAAAGCCTTTGAATTTACTGAAGGAAAAATCGTCATAATTGGCGTTGGAGGAATTT
>MDSZ01172604.1_pt1 | contig 11620 bp, 9 predicted proteins | sample 811201 | NCBI WGS metagenome assembly MDSZ01 (sample SAMN05326647, study PRJNA326480) | marine metagenome | isolation source: seawater | place: Indian Ocean: North | collected 2010 | reverse complement strand
TTGCAACATCTTGGACACCCGTCCAATGATCGCTTGACCCTTTTTGACCGGTTTGTTCGTAATCGCCATACCATTCTCATCCAATGCATTGTACATTTCTGGGTTGGTGGAACGCCTTGTTTTGCTGCTTGGTTTGGCAAACACGGACGATTTACCGTTCATTGATAGCTGATCGTCCGCTGTATACGTCCGAAAGGTCGTCGAGCGTCCAAAACCGCGGTCAATGGAATGTTGATTGAATAACAATGAATCTTCTTGGTTGAATCCACCATAACACATGATTGCTACGATGGCGTTGTGACCTGCAGGCAGTGTGTTGCCGTGTAACGCATGTTTGGATGCCATGGTCGACACGAGAGGTTTTTGTGGGTAATGTAGGATGTGTCCAGAGGTGTCGAAACGATTTCGATAGTTGGTTGCGTATATTCCTTGTGCTTGTTTGCCCATCGCCCCTTGATAGGTGTTTCTTGGCGATTGGTTGTGATCTGGATACGGTATAGTAGATACAAGTGTGCCAAGGATCATGGATGGGTGTAGTTCGCAGTGTGTGCATTCGGGTATGAGTCCCTGACGCGTTTCGGCGATCAACGCGGTTTCGGATTCCATGACATCGAGATTTTCAATGATACCGAGTGAATACAAATCGTCCCAGTGAATTCGTTTGAGTGTTAGATCTTCAACGATGGTGTCGGTCAATTGCCATTGACCGTTGGGACAACAAAACAATGGTCGACAGAAACGTCCAGCGTCCGTAAAGATGTGCACTTCGTTGTGTTTCATGCAAACGGATACATCGTTAGAGATGGTCCTTGACCGTCTTGCATGTTTGATTCGTTTGATGAGATCTCTGGCGCGTTTGACATTGTACAAATAAATTCCGTTGTGGTACATACGAACGCCGTTTTTGTGTCGAAAACTCTTGGTGATCTCCAACACTTTGTCGGGATCCGAGGCGATGCTGATGAACGAGGAGAGTGTCATTTGTCCGACGAGACCGCAGGGACCTCCTTCGGGTGTTTCGGAGGCGCATTTGAAGCCCCATTGGTTGCCCCAAAGCAATCTTGGTAAAATCACTTTTTGGGATGCTCCAACACCGGAATCGACTCGTCGGAGTTGGGAGATGCAGGAGATGTAGGTGTTTCGGTTGAGTAATTGGGAGACGCCTTCACGTCCGGAGGTGGTTCCTTTGACACGCCAGTTTCCGGTGGCGAGTGCGTATTTTAGACCGTCGGTGATGATACTGGTCGATACGATACGTTTCATCGATATTTTTTTGTTCTTGTCGAGGTAGGTTTGTGCTATTTTTTGAACGGATTCTTTGAAATTGTCAAAGAGTTGATAAAACAGCGATGCGAGGAGTGCACCAGCGGTGTCGATGCGTTTGTTGCGGTAATGATCTCGGTCGTCGGTGGTTCGTAATCCTCGAAAACCGTCAAGGAGTGCTCGACACTGGTCGAGTGATGCCGTGTATTTTTGTTCGACCGTCTTTAGATGGGGGTACCAGCATTCGTCGATCAATTGTTGTATCGAATCACAGCATTTCGAGTGTTTCAAAAGGTATTCTTGGCATTCTTTGGTGGTGTGTTGTGTTTGATCAAAGATGGTGGCTTCCAAAAGTTCTTTGGATCTTGCGATATCGTGTATTATTTTTTCCTCGTTGTATCCTGTTAGGGCTTTTAGGATGGTCAATAGGTTGATTTCTTTGGATAGACCGGCGTGTTTGGTGACACCGGTCATGAGGATGACGATGGGGCTGTTGATTCCGTGTAGACCGTGCATGCGTACATGAACGCTGTTGTGTGAAATATTGTTGAGTGATGAAAATACGATCGATTGGTATTTGTATTTGGCGTGATCGAATAAAAACAGGTGGTTGGTGAGGATGCGTTCTTGGCAGATCAGTGTTCGTTCACGACCGTTGACGATGAAATAACCACCAGGATCGTATGCACATTCTTCGGAATCATCGTCTTTGAGTGCACATAAAGAAGATCGGGTCATGACGGGCATGCGTCCAACATAGACGGATCGATGCATCGTCGTTTCACCGAGCATATCAAAATACTTTTTGTTTTTTTTTGTTGGTTTTTTGTTGAGTAGCAATGGGTTTTTGCCATCTTGACGGATGATTTCTTCGACATCGTTTCGAGTTTTCCCTACCGTGTGTTTGATATCGATGTACATGGGTGCAGAGTACGTGAAATCACGCAAGCGTGCTTCCATCGGTGTCAAATAATGTATATCACCGTTTTTTTCAATAAAGGTGATATCTTTGAAATCCGGGTGTGAAAATTCAAAGGTGTGTGTTGGTTTTTGTATCAAGACGTTTGAGCGTACTCGAACCGGTTTGGAAGCATCCACAACCATAGGAACAATACGAGAAATAAAATCATCGTAGGTGTGGATCGTCTGCCGAGTAAGCGACACATCTGAAAACATTGATTGCAACACCTCAAACATGACATTGCCTATACACATATACACTATCACACACAAAACAGGTTAACATATTCTTAACATTTTTATGTATATAAATGGTGTTGGGTATGTTAAACGAGACATGGCAAATATTGTTGAAGATGGTATTGTCCAAAAAATATTCAACAATATTAAATCATATGATTGTATTTATAATAAGAAAGAAATTAATTTAGAAGAATTAAAATTCGAACCTGTACAATGTAAAGGTAACAATTCAAATACAATTATATCGGAAAAACACGTAATAAAAGAAATAATACCACCTAAACAGGAACAACAAAAATCAAAAGAAAATATTATAAAATTGTATAACAAATTATTTGAAATAGATTTATGTAATGAATACATGTGTTTGCCTTTGCTTATTTACAATAATGGTTCAGAATATATATATGTATATAACAGGTTAGAACCCATCAAAAATAAATTTGATTTTTTCTATTCAAAACAATACATTATTATGCATTTGATAGACACTTTACATGAAAATAATGTATTTGGTTTCGATATGAATGAAGGGAATTTTATGCTGAAAAACGAAAATATATGTATGATTGATTTTGACGAATGTCTGACGTATGATACAGTTCCTGATATTGTAACAGATACATTCCCATATAGCTACAATTTAATAAAACTATATAATGAAAATTCAACCATTGATAAAATAAAAATAAATGATAAAATTTCATATTATATCATGATGATGAAGTGTTTAAATTTACCAATTGATTTTTCTAATGAGAACGAAATTAAATCCTACAATCTATGTGTTGACGATATTTTAAATATTGAAAATAAAGATAAATTAGAAAAATGTTCTAATTTATTTGATATCTTCAACTCGTCTATTTTAAAATTAATACAACTTGATGGTCACAATATAAAAAAAAATCTAATATGTCAGATATATAAAAATCACATATCTGAATATAAAAAAACATCTGAATTAACAAATATCGAAAACATTGAAATACCAAAAGAAAAAATTAAAACATTTAACATTGAATTAGAAGATACATTAAAATATATTAAATCATTTGTAAATGTTGTATTCAAAGAAACAGAAAATAAAACGGAAGATTTTATAAATTTATATGACTTAATAATAAAAAATATAAATAATATTGATATACAAACAAGTTTAGATTCAATCTTGAACAACATTCAAAAATTGTTTGGTCCAATAAAAAATTTAATAGATAGTATGAATGAAAATAAACCACACCTTTTATTTATTTTTAAGCAAATAACAAAAATGTTTGTAATTAATCAACATAATGTAATTAATGTATATAATCCTTTAGTACAAAGTATACAAATAATAAAACAAAGAATAGAAAATATAAATAATGATTTTGAAAAATATAATTTGTTTTTTACTAATAACAAAGATAAAATAAATAAAATTCAAGATGTATTAAAAAAAATCAAAAATTTATTAATTAAATATAACAAAACTACGAATAAAAAAATTTATAAAGAATATTGTGAAGAGAAAAAAGAGCAAGACGAAGACGATATCGTCTTGAGGTTCTAAACGCGGTTGAGGATCCCAATCGTTTCGAAGTATAAATGTTCATATGATAAATAATATAATGTAATGGCAGATTTTACTGAATTTCCAGAATATGGATACATTGATGTAAACGCTTTCGAAAATGTCGAACTCATCAAAGGTTTTTTAAAAAATCTAAATATAGATCAATATTTATCAACATCTAATTTTTTTTTTAATTATGATGAATCTTCTGATTTTTATATACAAAAAGATAAAACATATACTAGACATGAATGTGTAACATCTGTACAAGATTGTTTAAAAGAAAAAAAAAGGTATAAAAACGCACAAATTTATGTGAATAAAGATATATATTTAATTTTACTAAAACAAATTACAGATGTTACCGGTCATAATGATGTAATTAAAACGTTAAAAACTAAATTAGAAACAAAATTAAAAACTAAAGTAGAAACTAAAGTAGAAACTAAAATAGCAAAACCAAGACGAAAAGCTATAATTCACGAGACAAAACAAGATATGATAGAATGTTTACTAGAACCATTAGATAATATATTAGAAGTAAACGCATTAGAAGTAAACGCATTGGATAAAATCAAAAATAAAGATAAAACTATTGAAAAAGCGCAAGAAGCTGCATTATCAAAATTTTGTTGTGTGTTTAATACACAAAAAGCTCCATACGATGAGGATATAGAAGAGTTATGGAAGTTAAATCGTCTCATTTACGTTCTATTATCTAATAAACCCAATTATAATATATATTGTTATCTTTCTAAAATGAAATCAATAGAACATCTATTTGGTAAAAAATGGAATGAATTGAGACATATATGGTCTAAAAACGCAGAAAAATGGTCTAAAAAAGCAGAAGCAATGAAAAAAGCAGAAGAAAAAATAATCAACTGTTTTAAAATTTTAAAAAAATACCAGAACAACCTTAAGCTTTTTAAACAAGAGGTTATAACAACATTTCAATCTAGTGGGATTTGTTTTGCTTATTGTAATCATGAAGGCGATCTTAAATTGAGAACACAAGGTATAAAAGAATGTATCATTAAAAACTATTATGATGTAAAAAAAAGTGTTATATCGTTCCTTTTTTTAGCTGTTAAAATTACACTTATTGCAGCTTTGTTACAAACGATAACGATTATAATGGCAATTATATTTATAATTATTGCCGTGACACTTGTAGCAAAAATAGTATTTTGTGTCATGCAATTATGTGTTCTGTGTCGAAAGGATAACAATGATAACATAACGCAAATATTAAAAGATTTAAAAGAAGAAAAAAAACCTGATCATTGGAGTGAGGAAGAGTGGACAAGGTGTAAAGAAGCAATAATACACTTAAAAAATAAAGAAACAATAGAAAATACTGCAAAATTTTTTTCTACAGGATTATTTGCTATGTTGATATTTAATGAAGCAGGTGAAAAGTTTATTGAAAACAGTATTAAAATAGCTACCATGACTACAAACGAATGGGAATTGTTATATATAGGTTTCCAAATAATAAAAAAAATTATATTTGAGTTTAAATTGAAAGATAGCAATCAAACCCTAACTAGTCAAAAAATATTAAACGAATATCTACCAACAGATATAGATCCAACAATAAAAAATGAAATAGAATCAGTGTTAAAACAAACAGAAAAAAATCGAAATAGTGATAAGAACCCGTTTGGACCACTTCAAGGGACCATTTGGAACGCTGACATATATACACAAGATAATAATGTGAGTATCATATATGGAAATAATCTCGCTTTTGGTGATTGTCCAATATACACCAACGCCAACACAACACTCAAAATCGCCGAAGATACCAGATATACGACTGGTTTAGTATTTGAAATGTTTAAGTATGTATTAACAATACCACATATACTTCAAAAAAAAGTATCGGATGAAATTATAAATCAATTAACGTCCTGTGGAAGTGTCTTAGCATTGTGTTTGGTTATCGTAATAGTAATCTATAAAAATATTAAAAAAAACAGAACTCCAATATATCAAACGACTGTCGACGATGAAAAAAAAGAGCAAGACGAAGACGATATCGTCTTGAGGTTCTAAACGTGGTCAAGGATCCCAAAGACGGTTGAGGACCTTGAACAGTTTCATGTACTATAAATATATATTTGTTATTTAAAAAAAATCATGGAGTTAAATGCAGTATATTGTCAATATCGTTCACATGAAGAATTTCAACATTCGGAACCAAAAAAAAAAAAACGAAATCGAAGAGGAGGTGTTCATGATATTGATCGTATCGATAATAGATACAGTATATCGAAAAGAAAAGTGTATGAAGATTTGAAAGCAGCTATTCTATTTGATGAACAAGATAATATCCCTCGTTATTCAAAATTAATATTTGGATTTATAATACCTGATAATTTAAAAGATTTAGTATTAAAACTAATTGAAAATTTCAAAGATTATTATGATCAATTTGAAGCCGATCACCCTGATATTGTTTTAACAATCACGGGGTTAGACAGACGAAAAACTGATTTGATTAACGGAATAGAAAATTTGGACAAAGAAGGATACGACAATAGAGTAAAAGAAATAAATGAATGGGATACAGATATGAATACATACTATATTGATAATATATATATGGTTGATCAGTATGATTTTATAATTGATTATTTAATTTTTTTATATAATCAAATAAATAGAAAACAACTTGATTTAAACAAAAATGAGAATAAATTTTTAGATAATATTAAAAGGTTCTTAATAGATAAAAATATTATATAAAAAACATTCATTGATAGTAAAAAAAAAATTTTCTTTCAATACATTCGATGAAAAAAAAAGAGCAAGACGAAGACGATATCGTCTTGAGGTTCTAAACGCGGTCAGGGATCCCAAAGACGGTTGAGGACCCTTAACAGTTTTTGTGTACTATAAAAAGTAAATGTATATTATAAAAATATGTATAAAATATACAAGCACAGTGACAATGTTAACGATGTGCAATATTTTATGAATCAATTCCAACCTTCTGGAATCAATTATAATGATTTTAGAAATAATTTAATAGAAAAATTAAATTTTGACCAAGTCAATGATTTTTCAACAATACAATCTGTAATAGGAGATAAAATTGATTTAAAAGACAATGACACGGTTGAAAATGTCTTTTATTACATTATTGAATCAGCAAAAAAATGTGTTGAATTTGAGGAGAAAATGCAGCCACAAAAAACAAGACGCAACGCACAGGGACCAACACAATTATCAGAACAAGTACCAAAAACAAGACGCAACGCACAGGGACCAACACAATTAACAGAACAAGTACCAAAAACAAGACGCAACGCACAGGGACCAACACAATTAGAGGAAAATATTCAAATTTTATTGGAAAGTAATATTGAACAATTAACCAAACAATTTCAAGAAGAGGATAAACAACAACAAACAGGAGCAAAGTTCATTCCAAGTGGTGTAGATTTTAAGAAATGGGCATGTTTTGATAAATATGATTTTAACGACAAAAAAATAGACGAATTTGTAAAATGGTTTAATGGAGCTTACTATGGGAATTTTACAATCGATCAGATTAAAAAACTAGACAAATGGACAATTTATTTCTTTGCATTTATTTTTGGTATACCAAAATTAATTGTTATATTTATATCTTATATGATAAATTCATTGAAATTAAAAATTAATAGTAAAAACACGATGAAGTTTTCTCAGTATCTAATATTAATGTGTAAAATGGATCCAACAGTATGGACAACTAAGATAAATCAAACATCCATAACAGACCAGGCGTTGACATTAAACAAACAACAGAGACAAGGTGCACATATTACACCTCATTATAAAAAACAAGGTTTTGATAACCGTAAACCATACAGTCTAGACGAAGCAATAATCTTACAAAATGGATTTAACGATTTTTTTACCGGTATTGAAATTATATTTTCTCAAGTCGCAAAATTATTAACATGGATTGGTTTTATTCCGACTATTATAACTTGTATAGTATATTTTATTATACGGCTTTTTACTATGCCAATAATGTTCACCTTGGTAAAATCATTTGAAGGTCCTATTGAATATCTTGGTAACAAAATTACCGGTTTAGCTAAATATATAATGAATTTAATAGGACCCATAATTGGGCTTGACAGTGGAAAAAAATAACAGTATAAATACATCTTTGCTATTTTAAATAATTTTCATATGAATACACCTATCTATCATCAACATTGTTATACATTTCAACACGCGGAACCTAAAAAGGAACCTCCAAAAAAAGCTAAACTTAAAAAAAGTACAAATGTGTACGTTGAACAACAAAAAAAAAGCTAAACCTGAAAATATTACATTTAACGGTATTACGTATCAAAATGTTATTGTTTTTACAAGAGATGTAAATCAATTAGTTTATTTAAATACAGCTAATAATAAAATATGTACTATAAACATAGTAAATAAAAAAAGCAAAACTAAATGTAAAGAGCGGCAGTAGATGTATTGCAAGTTACATCAGCACTAAAATAAATAATCTGTCAGATTACTATTACTACTACTAATTAAAATAATAATTATTTTTGTGTTTAAACACGTGTTTTATCTCTCTCTTAATCTTCTTCATCGGAATCGGAGATGTCATAGATGCCAACATTTTCGATTTGATCCTCTTCAGGGTTGTCAAGGACCGTGATACCGTTTTTGAGATCCATGTTGCATTTGATACCGCAAGTACCGTTGGGTAACATGTACACCGTCGGTTCAAGGCATACTTGAACGGTTGCACCTCTCGAAACCGTTGCATTCTCCAACACCTTTCCATCCTTGTCAAACAACGGTATCGTATTACGTATACCCATTTTGGTAAACATACGTTGAGATACACGCAAAATGTTATCTTTCATTGGCACCTTGAAACTGGATAAAAACATGTTTTTGTGTGCAGTCTCGACCGTTTGACCCATATCTTCTGCCATGTCCTTGGCGGTACTCAACAACTCCGCTTTGACATTCTTCAAACACTGTGGATGTTCAAATAAAAAGCTGCCACAATCATTTGCCATGTTTTGAAAGTGTTTAAACCACTCGTGAGATTCCGGCAAGGCTTCAATGGATGCTGTCAACGAGGCATTGGCTTCCGTGACCCCTGGGAATTTACCCAAGGTACCATCGACCAAATCGCAATATTTGACACGAACCGGTGGTGTACGCATCTGGTAACGACGACCCTTGTCGTCATTGATATACACCTTGTCCTTGTTAAACTTGAACACATAAGAACGCTGGTTGTCGTTCAACACCGCATTCGAACAAGCTTGCAATGCCACCGAACGCTTGTACATCACCACCGAACGATTGTCCAATCGATACGATATACCAAAGGATGCATTACCAGGCAACACATAAAACGACGGCTGGAATACCACACCAACATAATCACCACCCGAAACCGTCAAAGGAACATCCGAACATTCGTATTGCCTCTTTTTGTAATTGTAAAACGTAACATCACGTTCCACATACTCGTCATTGACATCCTTCTTGTATGCCTTACAACCAGCAGACAATATAAGCTGACCATCCTTTTCACGAAGAGGCAACTTGGCAGCCTTGATAAAGAGTTTCTTTGCCATCGCCTCCACATCCGATTTTTTCTTACCCTTAATCAACGTCTTGGCACGATCCATAAAACTCTTACGCAACGGCTCGTGCTTTTCAAACACCTTTTCCAATATCGTATGATTCATCGCAGTCAAATGATCCACAAACACCTTGCGTTCCGCACACCACTTGTCTTCCTGCATCATATTCAACGTTACCGTCAACTTGGCTGCAGATATCGTTATTGGAGGATCAAAACGACCCTTATTGCCACCAGGTGCCAAATCACTCCACTTGACCGGACATGGAGGTGTCAACAAACGATACGAATAATTCGTAGCCGGATGATGAATTTGAACACTCCAATCACCATTTGACTTGGTCACATCCACATCGAACTTTTCATTGTTCGATAACGCATGACGTAAAAACGACACATTCGTCTTTACACGCTTCATTGGCACAGATTCTTCAATAGCAGTTGGGGATACAGAACGTTTTACAGATAACATGATTTGGCTCTCTTGAGTTAATTGTCCATATTCTACATATCACTAAATTTTATAACTTTTTCTTAGCATATTCGTACATTTTATCCATGTCGGTGAGTCGTTGCATGTATTGTATGTCCATGTTATGTTTTTGTCCATTGATATCAATAAGTATATCATAGAGGTGTTCTAGGTTGTTGGGTGTTTGTTTGGTAAGTGTGGTAAAGGCTTTTATTTTTTCTTGTTTTTCAGGACTATCATGGTACAACATGATCATTTTCCACCATGTACAACAATACAATATCCAATCCTTTTCGACGGGGACACGAACCAATCGTTTGATCTTGGAAATGCGTTGTTCCAACGCTTCACGGTGTTGACACACTTGCGCGAGTTCAGAGGTCAAGGTTGCCATGTGATTCCAAAACGCACTCTGAGATAATTTAAGATGCTTTGGTTCAGACGAAAGGGTGGTAGAAGCAGAACGTTTCATAATATAAAAAAACAATATTTGTATAAATACGTTAAATTGTTTTACGTCTTCGAATTTTGTTGGCAACTGCAAACAGCTGTTGATTCGTTGAACCGGTCAAGGATTCCTCAACGCGTTCTTGAATCCTTTGCAACGGATCGTCCACATATATATCCATCCAATCCTCATACGATGTCAAACCCTCGTAACAATCAAAACGACGCAACAAAGCATTTTCCACATTTGAACTTTTCTTGACCAACTTTTTATATTCAGACAACCGTTTTTTATGTATCAAACACACCAACAAGGATGCCACCTCGTTGTAATCCAAACGGTCATTGACCACATCGTCCAAATGATAACGAAACGAATTCGAAATCGATCCATAACGCTCTCGAGATATCTTTAACGAATTCATACGAGATTTTGAAATCTGAAATTGAACACGCTTCATAATCGGTGATTCCAATGCCTGCGTCAACAACAACGCCGTGTGATGATCCCCACTCTGAATATACTTTTTCAACAACAAACAATGCAACGAATAACGCTTGTTTGCCTGTGCAAACGTCAACGGACCATCCTCACCCACCAAAATATTCACCATAAAATTAAACATCGCACGATCCATACGACGAGGATGAGCCACATCATTCGGCATACGCCACATATGACGCGCATTGTCCTTAGACTTGCCCATCATACGATCCAAAAACACATCGTCCTCCGACGAAAAACACTTGTGTAAAAAAGCTTGTAAACGCTCCCTAGATAAAACCATTTTAATATCACACAAACATACACAGATCGGATCCGTTTGACGATGGATTAAACGACACGTTTATCTACGAATTGAACGCAACACAAACGACAACAACAACACCACGACCACATACAACGATGTATACCCCACAACCGGTGCCACCACACTATCCGTCGTCACAGGCGCCAACGTGGTGGTTGGGGATGCTGTGGTGGTTGGGGATGCTGTGGTGGTTGGGGATGCTGTGGTGGTTGGGGATGCTGTGGTGGTTGGGGGTGCTG
>MDSZ01067774.1_pt1 | contig 11620 bp, 12 predicted proteins | sample 811201 | NCBI WGS metagenome assembly MDSZ01 (sample SAMN05326647, study PRJNA326480) | marine metagenome | isolation source: seawater | place: Indian Ocean: North | collected 2010 | reverse complement strand
TTCCAATGCAAATACATTAGTCTCAACATATCATCTTGTCTTTCTAAAAGAGCCATCACTGAACGAATGATAGATCGCGAACTAATAACATTCGACATATAACTGTTGAAATATTCATCATAGTCCATAGTTTATTATGGATATACAAATGCGTTTAAATACATATATGGGATTATACCTATATAAAAATGCAGAAATCGATTGACCGGTTTACAGAGTATCATGATAAAGGTATGACTGGTTTGGCAAATGTTGGAAATACATGTTATGTCAATTCATGCATCCAGTGCTTATCACACACATATGAGCTAAATAATTTTCTTAATAAGGGAACTTATGAAAATAGGTTGAATAAAAAACCAGATTCGGTACTATTAGTGGAGTGGGATAATTTGAGAAAAATGATGTGGAAACAAAACTGTAGTATCGCACCATGGGGATTTGTAAAAGCAATACAAAGAGTGTCTGCTCATAAGGGACAAGCTTTATTTACTGGATATAGCCAAAATGATGTCCAAGAGTTTCTTTTATTTTTGATTGATGCATTCCATAATGCTATTTCACGCGAGGTAGATATGAAAGTAAGTGGACATGTTGAAAATGATACTGATGTAATGGCAAAATCTTGTTATGCAATGATGAAAGAAATGTATGAAAAAGATTATTCAGAAATTGTCAGCATGTTCTATGGTATTCATGTATCAGCAATTATGCGTGCTGGAAGCGATGAGGTACTAAGTGTGCGACCTGAACCATTTTTTGTTCTAAGTTTGCCAATGCCAGATAAACAAGGCCCAGAAGTATCACTTCTAGAATGTATGAATGAGTTTTGTACAAAAGAGCGAATGGAAGGAGAAAATGCTTGGTTTAACGATAAAACAAATAAAAAAGAAGATATTGATAAGGGAGTTGTATTTTGGAGTTTCCCGGAAGTATTGATTTTGCATTTGAAGCGTTGGAATTATACTGGTAATAAAGATAAACGTCTAGTATCTTGTGATATTGATAATCTGGATCTTACGCCTTATGTTAAGGGATACAATTCAGCATCCTATAAATATCAATTATATGGCGTTTGTAATCATCAAGGTGGAGCTATGGGTGGTCATTATACAGCTAATGTTAGAACAGCAAAAGGTCAATGGATGTGTTTCAATGATATGTCAGTAAAGTCAGTTGATGTATCAAAAGTAATTACACCCTCTGCATACTGCTTGTTCTTCAGGAAAATAAAATAGAAGGTTAGATATATACTAATGGACATTAATATGAACTCAATTATGGGTGTTCCTTATCAAACGACATATTGGAATGAAATTGGAACTAATCCCGTGGTGCTTCTAGTTGTAACAGTAATTATTATCGCATATTATGCATTGTTTGCAACTTTAGGAGTGGCGAAGGGACAACCTGCATCTGAAGCTGCCATGCAAGCAGGAAAAGGTATCGTGTTCATGGAAGTTCTTTTATGGGGTGTTTTTGTACTTTTGGTATTAATTAACGGAATGACATATATTTTCAATATTGATATTACTGCAAGTATTAAAAACCTTTTTTCAGCTACACCAGAAATTGATATTATCGTTGATCCAGATGACTTAGCAGGTGATTCTACTGATCCAGCAACGACTGTTCCAGAAATTAAACTGAGTAAGCAGGTTTTCCATGTTCCTGGAAATAAATATGGTTACGAAGATAGTAAAGCAATTTGCAGAGCATATGGAGCTAGATTGGCTACATGGAAAGAGATGGACCAAGCTTTCAACAAAGGAGCAGATTGGTGTAGTTTTGGCTGGTCAGATGGACAAATGGCATTGTATCCTACTCAATATGATAAATGGGCCAAATTACAAAAAATAGAAGGACATGAACAAGATTGTGGTAGACCGGGAATAAATGGCGGTTATATTGCAAATCCAAATGTGAGATTTGGTGTTAATTGTTATGGGTACAGACCAAAAATTACTCAAGAAGAAGCAGAGGCAATGAAACTAGCTCCATTGTATCCAAGAACACGCAGAGAGCGTGCATTTGATAAGCGCGTTGATTATTGGAGAGATAATCTATCCGAAATACAAGTTGCTCCATTCAATCATAATAACTGGAGTGTAATTTAAGTATTTGATAATTTTATCCGATATAATAAAATTATCTTTTTTTTAGCGACGACAAGTTTCGATCTTGTGACCTTCTGGTTATGAGCCAGACACGCTTCCTCTGCGCCACGTCGCTGTATTAATTTATTATGTGTTCTTTAAGTTATTAATTCTTTTTTTTTGTTTCAAGTAATTTAATATTAACTATTTAATTGTGTTTACGAATATGTCCAAATTGTCCTTTGTTTGCACTATTTTGTTGCCTATCTCGTCGTGATGGTCTAGGCTCAATTCTACGTATTGGTTGGCCACTGGGTCCCAGACGTCTTTGCGGAGGTGGCGGATTATCATTATCCTCATCTGAAGATGTATCATCACTATCAGAAGGTATTTCAATATTATTAGGTGGTGGGTTAGTGTTATTGTTATCATCATCATCATCTCTCCATTCACGACCTCCCTTTAAAATTGTTTTTCTTTTTCTAGTTCCTTTTTTCTTTTTAGACGGTTTAGCTTTACGAGTAGTAGCTTTTTTCTTATTCTTTTTAGGCTTGGGTGTTTCATCAACCATATCAACTAACTTTGTATATAGTTTTTCATCAATTACTTGATCACTATTTGATATTGAAAAATTATTTGCTGTAACTCTTTGCATAAGAAAAAGTCCCGCTGGAACGGCTAGATCTTTGAAGGCAGACATGCCACCTCCTGATTGATTTTGCATATTTTTTCCAGCTGAAGCAATGATTGAGTTAATTTTAAAGCCACCTGCAGTAGGATGTCCTTGCTTATTTATTATAACTAGTTCATCTGGACCAAATGGTTGTTCTTGAGTCTTTGGCATTATATAAATACCTCGAAGTTTTTATTTGCTTTGTTCGCTGTAACTTCTTTTGATGTCAGGATAAACCTTAGTATCTCTACTTTTCTTAATATACTGCATAATAGCCTTAACATCACTTTCACTATGTATGCATTTATGTAAACAATCCTCAACATATTTAAGTGTTAAAGGTGCGGTTTGACGACTATTTGCAAACTTTAATTTACCATCAGAAATACGAACTGTGGAATTAGATAAACTATTTGTATCTACATATTCCAAAATAGATTCTTGAATATCACCTCTTTGTGATCTAAGTTCTCTCAGCCGTTCATTGTGTTTTTTAATTTGATTATCAATCGCAACCCATTGTTTTATACTTTCTGTGAAATCAGCATCCATTATATATTTAATAAACAGTTATGTCTAGGTAATTTAACTTGATAATATGTTAAATCATATAACGTATTATCTATTTAGATAGAGCGTCGGACACGGCGAGCAGTTCTGCGAACAGATCTGTTCATCTTCTTAAGATCCTTACGTCCCCGGCGAGTCTGGAAGAACTTTTGTACAGCCAAAAGTCCGAAAGGAAGGGCAGCAGTGCCTACAACCGAACCTCCGCGGCGAGCACGATGTCTGCGAGCAGATTTCTTATGGTGCTTCTTTCCAGATTTCTTGTGGTGTCTGCGCGATCTCTTGTGATGCTTACGAGCAGACTTCTTGTGATGCTTGCGAGCAGACTTCTTGTGATGCTTGCGAGAGCGAGTACCACGGCGTCGGCGACGACCGCCTGTTTGATCAGTGGAGGTTGCGTGACCGCCTCCATGTCCGCCAGATTGAGCCTTCTTCGAATCAAGACCAAGGGCTTGTTGAGCTTGAGCAAGATAATCAGTCATTATATAGTATAGTAAGAAAATTACACAATTTTAGAATAGCTAGATTTGCTACGCAGCAATAGAATAAAAATCCCTAAATGTAGGAGGAAACTTATGCAAACGAATATCAGCGATAGATAGATATAGGGATATATATCTACTAAAATCATATCAACAAGCGGTGACATTAGATTCTTTAATTCATTCTTAACATCTTCTCTTTTTAGAATACCTAAACAAGCTTGAGTAATCTTAGAATCCATTTTTAGTCTATATATTCAATATTAATTTTGGTTTCAATCTCATTTTTTTTCTGTGCATTGTGAGTAATGGAGTTAATTGGAAATCCAAATAGTGATTATAAGTTCGATGATTTAGAACTTGCAAGTCCTCAGGCAATGCAAGGTGGCGGAGCTTATTTTGCCAAGATCCAACAAGGAGATAATCATCCTATAGTTCAATTTCCTAGGTGCACCACCAAATCAGGGATTGTGTGTACAAAAAGAACAACATATTTAGATCTTATGTTTGAAAGAGATTCTCACCTTGAAATTGTTTCATGGTCTGAAAAACTACTTGATAAGATATGTACACTTATCAATGATAAAAAAGCGTTATGGTTTTCAAATGACCTAACAGCTGATGAAATTGAAAATATGTGTAATTCAATTCATCGGGATTATAAGAGTGGTACAAAGATTTTAATTAGAGCATCTATAGATACTCATAGAGGAAACAATGATCTTAAATGCAAGATTTATGATGAAGATGAGAAGATTGTCCTGGAGCGTTCTGTAATAGATGAAAAGGTTTTAAGAGAGATTATACCACTAGTTTCAATTGATGGCGTGAAGTTTACTGCTAGAAGTATAGATATTGAATTGAAGGTTAAGCAAATTATGTTGCTGGAAAGTGAACGATCGGCATCTCCGGCATGTTTGATTAAGAGAACTACAAATAAAATTGATATTAAAGCACTTCCTGTTCAAACTGAAGATTCGGCTGACAGTGAATCTTTAGTAAATCCCGATTCTGTAAATACTGAAGAAGCAGTAGTTGAAGATGGAGTATTGTCTACCTCTAGCGAAGACGCGCATGGACTAGAGGAAGTTAAAATAGATGCAGCCGAAATAAATGCTCAAGAAGATTTAAAACAAATAAATATTGGCCTTGAGGAGGTTCAAGCAGATTTAAGCGATTCAGTATCAGCATCAGAATTAGAATCTGAGAATAAAAATGATCACGATGATGAATCACAAATATCAACAGCAGTTTCAGATAGCCAAACTTCAGGAGTAATTAAACAATTAGAAGAGGTGACTCTAGGAGATTTAAGTGATTTTCCTGATCCAGATAAAAACAATGCAATTACTGAAGTTAATATTGAATTAAATGAGGCTGAAGAAGCTATGAAACTTAAGAAGCCAAATGAAGTATATTATGAGATCTATAGAAATGCCAAATTAAAGGCCAAACAAATGAGAAAAGCAGCAGTTGAGGCATATCTCGAAGCCAAACAAATTAAGACAAAATATATGTTGGATGATTTGGAAGATTCGGATGACGAAGACGTTGATCTAGAGAACTTATCCACGTAAAATGATGTAAAATGAAAGATTTTTCTCGCAGCCTTAATATATAAGATGCCTAGTATGCTCAAAGATTTACAGAAGAATATCAAGGGCCACCACTTGATTACCTTGCTTGCCGCTGTATTCGCATTATACCTAATCTATCGCTTTATTGTTAGAACTAACGGAAGCAAGGATTCGATGCAGAGTGGTCACCTTTCTAAAGCCCAGGTACAACAAGCACGACAGGATGCTTCGGGAGGTTCTGGAGTAGCTCAAGCTTCTGCGCCTATGGGTGAAAACGAACAGTTTGCCGAAGTTCAGGGTATTCAGGGACAGGCTGCTGGTCTCCCTCCAAGCTGCAACGCTGGATCTGCACTTCAAGCAGGTGATTTGCTCCCCAAAGATTCCAACACTCAATTCCAACAGCTAAGTCCTAATGGCAGCGGAGGTCTTGAAAATGTTAACCTTCTTAAGGCTGGATACCATGCTGGTATCGATACAGTTGGTTCTTCTCTTCGTAACGCTAATCTTCAAGTGAGATCTGAACCACCTAACCCAACTACAAAGGTTAGTCCTTGGATGAACACTACAATTGAGCCTGATCTCATGCGTGTTCCTCTTGAGCTTGGCTGTGGACCTCAATAAATATATTTAACTTATAGAATAGACATATTTCATACTATAAGTTACTTTTTAGACTCAAAAGAATATCAAAGTACAATATAATGGAAATTAACTGGATTGGTGTAGTTATGATTGGCATGATTATAATTGTTGCTATTAAGATATATCTAGAGACTGATATATTTCATTTAAAATGTATAATTTCTGATATTGATGGGAAAAAATATTGTGTTAGAGAGCGTCGAAAACTGGAAATGGCAGCTGATATGTTAGCAACAACAACAGGCAATATGCAAAAATTAGTTGATCATTGCTATCAAAAGTTTCCAAATAGAGGCAATACGCAAAGATTAAAAGAAGGCTTTAATCCAAAAACCATTCAAGAAACATTGCCAACTAGTGAATATACCGCTTATAGTGAAAATAAAGGTGAAAAAATAGCTTTTTGTCTTGATAGAAAGAAGGGAGGAAATGGAGGTTTAATTGATCCAAACACACTTATGTTTGTAGCTATTCATGAATTAGCACATGTAGCAAGTGTATCTATTGGACATACTGATGAGTTTTGGAAAAACTTCAAGTTTTTGTTAATTGAAGCTGAAAAAATTGGTATTTATAAACCAATTGATTATAAAACAAATCCTAAAAATTATTGTGGAATGGAGATCACTGATAATCCTTATTATGATTACTAATTTGTTAACTATATATAATGGATGAAACTCTATTATATTGTGTACTTCCAATAACTAACACTATATTTTCATTGATATCTAAAGAAACTCTTAAGATAGTTGATCCTGTAAGTTATACCTCTTCTGTATTATTTATATCAGCTATAATGTCACTTGTATACAATAAGTTTAATAATATTAAAACAATTATAAACAAGGATTCAATTATAGCTGGATTAGCATTTGGATTAGCAACATTATTATTTGAAGAAGGTATACTAAGAGTTAAAGATCCAGGCTTAGTTAATGGCGTGTATAGATCTCAAGCTGCACTCACTGCAATAATATCCGTATTTGTTTTAGGTTCACATCTATCTTTACAAGAATTGATCGGTATTATAATAACAATTGCTGGTGTATCTACTCTTGCCTTAGCAAAAAAGAGAGAGGGTTATGGACCATTTCATGTAGATGCCAACAATGAACATAAAGAAAAAATATTAGGGAGTTGGCTGCCTTATGCTTTAATCGGCGGCCTTTTTGCTACCGCAAAAGATATTTTTGGAGTATTAGCAGTAAGAGGAAGACGTATGTCACCAAGTAGTTTTGTATTCTCACAAGCTATGTTTGGTTCAATTGTTGTTGGTTTATATCAATTGTATAAGTTTGGAACTATTATACCACAGCCATACAATGAAAAAGATAAAGTAAAGATGTATACTGGAATAGGAGCAGCATCTATTGATAACTTTATATGGTGTGCTATTCTTATTTATCTAATGAGTACAGCATCAAATCCGGCTTTTCCCAAAGCAATACAAATGTCTGGCATTGTATTAACTTCACTTGTTTCAAATTACTTCTTTTCTAATAGCGCATTAAATACTATACAATGGGCAGGAATACTCGGAGTTGTTATAGGCATAATTACTATGTATATTTAAACAAAACATACCGCGCTTTTTTGTCTTACAGGATCATCAAGACTCATCATATCCTCAACTAAATCTTCAAAACTGAAATGGCGCTTCCAATTTAGTTCCCTTTCAGCTGCAGATGGATCTCCTTTTAAAAATGGTACCTCATTTGGCCTGAAATATTTAGGATCTACTTCAATTAATACATTATCATTACAATCTAATCCTTTTTCTTCAATACCATTACCAATCCATTTAATAGGCATATTCATTTTCTCAAATACTAATGAAGCAAACTCTCTTACTGTTCGCGTTTCTCCTGTGGCTAATACATAATCTTTTGGTGATTCTTGTTGTAACATTTTCCACATGCCTTCAACATAATCCTTTGCATGACCCCAATCTCTACTACTACTGAGATTACCTAATTTTAAAGTATTCTTTTTACCGGATGCAATATCGCGAGCACCATTTACTATTTTCATAGTTACAAAGTTCTCTCCTCGTCTAGGACTTTCATGATTAAACAATATACCATTAACCGCATATAAATTATATGCCTCTCGATAAATCTTAGTCATGTAAAATGCGTATAATTTTGCAGCAGCATAAGGTGATACTGGATCAAAACTAGTATTCAAATCTTGCAGTGAGTCACTTTTAGCCTCACCATATAATTCACTTGTTCCTGCTTGATAAAAGCGAAAGTTTATATTTGTCATTTCACTCATTTCTCTTATTGCCTCTAAAATACGAAGTGTTCCTATTCCGTCTACATCACTAGTATATTCAGGTAGCTCAAATGAAATACCTACGTGACTTTGTGCTGCAAGATTATAAACTTCAAATACTTCAATATCATTATATTCTCTACAAATCTTCCTAAGAGTATTTAAAATATTAGACGAATCGCTCATATCACCATATACAAGTTTAATATTTTCACGTATATGATCAAGTCTTGTATAAACATAAAGTAAAGAGGTTCTTCTCACAGTTCCATAAATGGTGTAACCTTTTGACAGTAAAAGCTCAGCTAGATATGAACCATCCTGACCAGTAATTCCTGTAATTAAAGCTACTTTCATTCTATAAGATTATTAGTATCATGCCATTTAAGCCTATTTTTATAGTAAAAGACCTCTAGACCACTATTCCCTACTGCAAATCTGTATTTTTCTTTCCATTTTTCTAAATCTATCTCAGGAAAGAAGACATCACAATCATATTGCCCTGGTATTTTTGAAATAACAAGTTCATTTGTTTTTTCATAGTTTAGAAACCATTTATAAATACTTGCACCTCCAATTACCCACAGGGTATTTATACCTGTATTTTCTGCAATAGCTAATGCACTTTCAATAGTTTTTGCAATAGTAATTCCATCAGTTTGTTTCATAGTTGATGAAACAACAATATTCATTCGGTTCCTCAATGGTTTACCAATTGAAAGCCATGTATTTCTACCCATTACAACAGCATTATCACCAGTCCCAATGGTATTTCTAGCAAAAAATAACATGTCATCTCTGCACTTCCAAGGCAATTGGTTATCTTTACCAATTCCGTTATTGTCAGATATAGCTACAATTACTTTGACAAGCATATGATATAGAATAAAATAACAATATCTTTATATAAGATGTCCAATGTGTACAAGATATGTTACACCGTGAAAAATGAGATACGAAAGATTAATATTTTCATAGGAGGAAGAATACCTGAAGATAAAAGCATTGATGTTAATGCTCTCTATAAGTTAGAGCCTCAGAGTGAGATTTTTTCAGGTATTTTCTCTCCGGACGAGCAATCTTATTTGGCATCAAACCCTGATATTCTTCTTAACTTTGTTCCAATGGAAATACATCCTGATGATACTGTTGAAACTATTAAAAAAAAATATGTAGCTGCTTCGCCTGAAGATCCACCTACATATTCAGGTCTTTACATGTATGGTATTACTGAAATACCATTAGATGCTCAAATAGTTTATCAACAGTTAACACAAGATGGACAAATTGAATTAACTAAAGAGCGAATGGTGCAATTTTTATTAAATATAGAGGATATCAGTGTAGATGATTTGCCTGATAAAGATGTATACGATTATGATGATGTTATTGCATTAAATCTTGGTTCCAGAGAGAAATGGTCAGTTGCAGAGCCAATAGGACAAAAGTTCTTAGCTGTAGAAAAAACCTATCCTTACACCGTCAATCCATTTAATACTTTGGAATATGATCCATTTTTAATTCAGCACAGTGCAGATTTACTTACTACAACAAATCAACATCTATTAATGCAATCTCCTATGCTTAAAAATAATACTTTATTCGCTTGTCATGCTGTCGATGTTCTTCAATATGCACAGGAAAATAGTCTTTCACAAGAAGCTACTATAGCTATTTACTTTCCATATCTTAAAAATGCTGACATTATGAGTTTAGCTGACTACGAAGCTAAAAGAGAGATTCTTATCAATGAAACTAATGAACTTGTAACAGATGAAGCATGGAAAGCAAATATTGACAATGTGGATTTATTTTATGATGTTTCAAGCAAGGTTCCCAAAGATGGATTAATTTTGGAGCAAGGAATAACTAAGATGAGAATTACACTTATTCCATCTTATACATTTAATCTTCCACTTGATGTAGTTTTCAAGTTGGTATCTGCCAATAAAAATACACCACTGATTAAATATAATCCTGCTCGCAGACAAGAAAAGATATATAGGTTATATGCTGATCAAGTATCAACTAATGGAACAAAAATACCATATTTATCAAAAGGTACAATTTTTAAACTAATGAAAGTTCTTGCTAGAAATAAGGAGGTGTCTGTTTACATACAACCGGATAATTCTAATATTTCCCCATTGATAGTAGGATTTTTTGATGATGGACGAGTCGAGATTCTTGTTGAATCACCTTCTCCGATAAGCATAGATGAATTATCTGAATTAATCCAACAAACATGTAATCCAGTAATTGACAAAGTATCTGAATATTTAATTCAAAGTGGCTATTCAATGCCTAGATTTGAAAAGTTGAATGCATCAAATGTTTTAATTAGTGAGACAGAGATGGTAATCAAAGTTTCTCAGAGCAAAAAATTAAAATTAAACACATTAACAGGTTGTTTATCTAGCGTTTTCAATATAATTACAGATGATACATCAAAAGGAGCAGAATTAAGATTCAAAAGAGTTGCAAATTACAATGAAATGGATAGTCAAGAAGCTTATATTGTGGAAGCGTTAAATGCTGGTGCACGCGATCTTGATGTAATAAAGGGTTTACAAGACAATTTTAGAATAAAAAAAGAGGCTGATGCTAGAAAAAAATTAGTTGATTTTGTCTCAAGACAACAGGTAGTTCAACAAGCTTTTAAAAATCGTCGAGTTAAAATCAAAAGTAATCCTGGATTTATGACTATCATGGTTAGAGAAAGGTTTGAAGCAAATCTAATTATCTCTATTTCTGGAATTGATAATGTAGGATACTTAACAACCATCCCGGTATATATAAATGGTCTTATGGGTATTACTCAAAAACCCTCCGAAACTGGTGTCCCTGAAGAATACATTAATCGTTTATGTAAAGGTAAGCTTATTCAAGAAGAACAAAAGAAGGAGGATTTGGTGGCTCAAGCTGAAGAACCGGCACAAGTTCAAGCTATTGTTTTTAATCAGCCGATTGATGAACCAGATGTTGATATGCAACAAGGTCTATTAGGGATGTTAATTGGCGATGATAGCGATAGCGAAGATGAATCGGAAGAAGAAAATGATGAAGATCAAGATGGTGGTGCAGATACCCCAGATGAGATTGTACGTGATATTACAGGTATGAGTTTATCAAATCCTAATCCTATATCCAATAGACTAATGACACGCCAACCAGCATTGTTTTTAACTAGTGTACCACCTGGTTATAAGTCATATTCTAGAAGTTGTCAATCTAATTTAAGACGTCAGCCAGTAATTCTTACCGAAGCAGAAAAAGAAAAAGCAGACAGAGAACATCCTGGGT
>MDSZ01146073.1_pt1 | contig 11621 bp, 27 predicted proteins | sample 811201 | NCBI WGS metagenome assembly MDSZ01 (sample SAMN05326647, study PRJNA326480) | marine metagenome | isolation source: seawater | place: Indian Ocean: North | collected 2010 | reverse complement strand
GAGGTCTTGCCCATTTGCCAACCGTACCAATCTTTGGCTTGCCTTTTGGCTCCAAATTTTTCATTTGGGTAAAAAACCAATCCTTGGCCACATCCAATTTGTCGGCATTTTGGATCACCAGCCGCCCAATCTGGAACCCGATAAGAGGATCCGCAGGCACTCAGAGTCGTCAGAGCAATCAGAGCAATACAGAGCTTCAGAGGGTGTAGAGCTTTAGAAGGTTCAGAGCTGTTACGAGCTTCAGAGGGTTTAGATATCTCAGAGCTATTCAGGAACATTAGGTTTCTCCTCTTGATCAGGATGCCAATGAGTGACATCTCCAGTTAACCAGCCATAGTCAGTAGCAAATATATGCATACCTTCCCAAGTTTTTCCGTTCTCATCTTCATACAAGCCGTGAAACTTGCCTCTATGCCTACCAACAGGTTCAAAATAATACCAACATGGTTCGCCTACTTTAGGTAGTCTTTCGTTTACATCTATCCAACTAGTCAATCTCTTCTCTTTCTTTACAAATTTTAAGTTATGTACATATATTACTGCCTTTATATCTGTTTGTCAACCTCTACTTGCTCAATCATAGGCGTAGTGCCTTTCTTTTGTACAAAATACGCACAATACTGTTCCAAATACGCAGACCGTGCAGCGGGGCCTTTCGATAAATGGTGGCCTAGCAGCGGGGTCGCATAAATATCTATGTAGTCAGATGCAGATGGGAGGATATTCATCATGTCTTTGAAAGCATTAACACTCAACCTTGAAGTAGGACAAGAAATCATGATAGGTTCTAACAATAATAAAGCAACAATTACTAAAATAGAGTTTCATGAAAAGAGCGGAGAGGTTTCTTTAAATACAACACGTGGACCACGTAAAGCATTAACATTTAAACTATGTGAAAATAAGGAAAACAATAACCCTGCAGATAAATACAGATAGATGAAGATATTAGATTTAGTAAATGAAAACGACTCAGCAGTCGTTGATGAAAAGGCTAGCCGCAAGCTATGCAAAAGTTCTACTCCTAGTGCAAAATTAGGGGCAAGTAACCTTGCATCTTGCAAATCACAAGGTTTTAGGTCACGTGATGGTAAAAAGTCGCACAAGGTAGGAAAAAAACGTATTGAGGTAGGTGGTAAAAAGATCAAAGGCAAAAAGTATGGAGGTCCTTTACCGGATTATAGTTAGATGAAGATAACTGAAATAACAGAATTTGTAGTAAAGTCAAAGGCAAAGAATACTTTACCAGACGTTATAAAACCAATTGGTATAGCAAAACCTATACCACAGGCACCAACAGGACCAGATAAGACAACTGATGATGGTGTACGTTTAGGCACAGATAAAAATGGTAATAGAACTGTAAGTAGTAGTGCAGGTAAGTACACATTTAAAGACGGCAAATTGATTGCATATGCAACACCTAAGATAGCAGGTTATCAAGAAGTTTACGATCTTAAAAACAATGTAATTAGATTACCTGTTAACACAAAGGTTCAATCCATAGGTCCAGACGGTAAACCTTTTGAAGTATCAGTTGATCAATCAGCTACTTATAGTATGGATGGTAAAAATATCAAGAAAGGTAAAGTTAGTGTGAGTGCAGGAGATGTAAGAATGACGCAAGATCCTAGCACAGGTTACGGTAGTATGGAATTTGGAGCAGGAGGCTTACCTGGTGATGCGGTAGGTTATAAGAGGTTTAAAGTAACTAATGATCCTGCAGATAGAGGCAGAAGCATGTCTGACTTTAGAGATTATGAAAAACATATTAGTGTTGATCCAATTGCTAAACGCACAGGCAAGAAAAATCCTGATGCAGATAAAGCAAGAATTAAAGCTAGAACTGCTAGAGCATTGAAACAAGTAGGGTTGGATTAAAATAGAAAGGTGATACTATGAAAGTAAAAGATATGTTACAAGAAGGTGAAAGCACAGAACCTTTGACTGAAGAAGAGTTTGAGAAGCTGGCTGAAAAGAAAGATGCTTGTTATCATAAAGTAAAGTCAAGATACAAAGTATGGCCTAGTGCTTATGCAAGCGGAGCTCTAGTAAGATGCCGCAAGGTAGGTGCTAAAAACTGGGGGAACAAAAGTAAAAAATGAGTAGTTGTTGCACAAGAAAAAGATCATGGAAAGACATAATGTATTTGCCTATGGCAATTACTTTTACTTTGATTGGATTTGCAACACTATTAGGTATTGAAATGGGCATAGCATATGCCTTAGGATTTATATAATGAGAATGCGTGAGTTAATTAACATCGTTGAGAAGGGTACTCGTTGCTGGAAAGGCTATGAAAAGAAGGGCATGAAAACAATGTTCGGAAAGCGTGTGCCTAACTGTGTTAAAAAAGAACATGTAGACTATTGCGTTTACTGTGGAGATCTAGTATTTTCAGAAGAAGTAAATGAGGATTTGCGTAAGTGGTTCAAAGACAAATGGGTACGTTTTGGGCCTGATGGAAAAATAAGAGGACAATGTGCAAGAGGAAGTAAAGCTGAAGGCAAGCCTAAATGTTTACCTTCATCAAAGGCTTATGCAATGGGCAAAAAGAAAAGAGCAAAATCTGCTAGCCGCAAACGTAGAAAAGACCCAAATAAAAACAGAAGCGGCAAAGCTAAAAACGTGAGGACATAATTATGAAGTTTAAAAATATAATGCATGAAAATGAAATTGCAAACTTAGAAGATAATCTAAGACCTACAATTAATTGTATTCGTGTTAGCGAAGACGAAGAAACACATGAAATGGATAGTTTCTATGAAACATATGGAGTAATGTGGTTCAACGAAGATGATGACTTAGACGAAGCAGAGTATCAAGGACGTAAAGTAAAACTTGGTAAACCAATGCGTGGTGATGTCAAGAAGTTCAAAGTATATGTGCGTGACCCTAAGACAAAAAACATTAAGAAAGTAAACTTTGGTGATCCTAACATGAAGATAAAAAAGTCTAATCCAAAAAGACGTAAAAGTTTTCGTGCTAGACACAACTGTGATAACCCAGGACCTAGAACAAAGGCTAGATACTGGAGTTGTCGTAAATGGTAGAAGATGGTGCAACAGAATACGGCTATAGGGGCCTTGAAGAACTAAAAAAGGCACACGAAAGAATAGAGGAACTAGAAAAACAAGTTAAAGAACTAAAAGCAATGCTTTACCTTGTAGAGACAGGACACAATGATAACAAGTGAAATATTTAATGTAGGCACAGATAATCTTGATACCATTCGCGACCTCACAGCAGATGGTATGTTACAAGCTGGTCCTCCTTATCCTAAGGAAGATGTGCCAAAAGTTAAAATGTTGCAACAAGCCTTAGAAGATTTAGGTTACGATGTAGGCTCCACAGGCGTTGACGGCAAGTATGGTCCTAGAACAACAAGGGCTGTAAGAGCCTTCAAGAAGGACTATAATGTTCCAGGTAACGGATTAGAGTTCGGTACTGCCGCGGCTGAGAAAATTGATTCAATACAAAAAGGAACGACTCCAAAAGTTGAACCTGTAAAGATTGACAAAACTGCCGCTGGCGGAGGAGAAATAGGACCAATGCCAACATTCGGTGGACCACCAAGCGAAACTCCTGGTAAGATAGGTGACTTATTAGATTTAATTGCTAAACCAGAATCAGGTGGTAGATACGATAGTGTATATCCTGGCAGACGCAAACCAGAAATACTAGACATGACCCTTGCAGAACTTTATGCTGACATGCGTAAAAGAGCAAGAAAACATGGATCCAGTGCAAGCGGTAGATACCAATACATAAGAAAAACATTAATTGGTGTTGCAAAATCTATGGGGCTTGACCCACGTAAAACAAAGTTTACTCCAGAGATACAAGATAAGATTGTTATATATCATTTAAGATTAAACCATGGATTAGACAGATGGATGCGTGGAAAAACATCAGACGAAGACTTTTTAAAACGTTTATCTAAAACTTGGGCGGGTTTGCCAAAAGATATGTCAGGCAGAAGTTATTATGCAGGTGATAAAATCGGCAACAAAGCCGGTATTAATTACGATACGGCTATGGCCGCACTAGGCAACATAAGAACGGCAATAGGATAATGTCTAATCAAAGTTTACTAGAGAACTATCAAGGAAAACTTCTGATCGCTCATCCTAAGTTACCTGTAGGAAACCCTTTCAAAGAAACTGTTATCTACGTTACGCAAGACACAGACGATGCAACAATAGGCTTGATTTTAAATTTAAATAGTAACACAAGTGTCAAAAAAATCTGCAATGAGAAAGGTATACTTTTTACAGACGGACGTCCTAAATTATTCAAAGGCGGACCAATTAATCCAAGTGTATTAATGATGTTGCATAGTGATGAATGGAGTTCACAACACACTACAAAGTCAGCTCATAAACTTGCAGTGAGTAGTGATATGCTTATGTTTGAAAAACTAGGGCAAGGTGATATTCCTGTGTATTATAGAATATTCGCAGGCATCACTGCATGGCAACCAGGACAACTTCATGCAGAAGTCAATGGACATGGTCCTTACACAGAAAAACTTGCATGGCTACTAGCAGATCCTAACGATGATATTATCTTCGGTTCGCAAGGACAAGAGCAATATGTAAGTGCGTTAGAATTGTGCGGCCAACAAGTGTTCAATCAATACATTTAACATATAAATAATATTACAGGAGATACACACATGCGATTAATAGCTATGTTGGTTATTATCTGTTCATTATTTGTGCCAACAGCATTTGCAGAACAGAGTAAACCAAACACCCAAGACAACGATACAAAAAAAACTGAAGAATGGCAACCTTCTATGGCATTACATCTGCTAGTAAGGTGCGATACAATGGATAACGTGAGTAAAGCATTGAGTGAAACATGGGGAGAAACTCCATTTGCAATCGGTAATGGCATGGTTGTGTTATCAGCTAACGGACAACCAGTTCCTGCTACATTAGTTCTGACGGTAAATGCAGAAACAGCAACTTATACTGTAAATGCTGTGTTACCTAACAGAAATGCGTGTTTACTATTAAGTGGAAACGGGTTTGCGCCAGCACCAGGCCAGTCTAAAAAGATCAACATAGATCTTAAACCAAAATATATTGTACAAAAATAATTATTTAAGATTAAAGCTGATAGATATTCTTTCAACTTCTTTAGAATTGCTGTCTACACAATGGTATAGGTAACTAGGCCATAAAAACAATTTTCCAGCTGTAGGTTTGACATTTATTGAAAATGCATTATCTACATTAGGAGCCGTACATTCTTTTGTCCCTGTCCATAATTGATTGAAACCCGTGTTTATAAATTTTATGTCACCAGACCCTTCAGGTGCTTGTAAATAAAATACTCCGCTTAGTATACCCGAATGGATATGTATTTGATTATGAGCATTTAAATTTTTATTAATATTGAACCAGCATCCTTCTATTTCTACTTGTTGTTTTGGGCAGTTCAAATGGTTGAAAGCATCTATACTTTCATTACAAATCCATCTCATTAGAGGATCCATAAAAATTTTTGTGTGCAGATCATCTGTGCTTTGATAGCCATGGTTGTTGGTTTTTTTGACACCTTGGTTTTTCTCGGCTAATAATTTACAACCTTTAATGATAGGTTCTAAGTCGCCATCATATGTTGAATTAAATAATGTAACTCTAAAAATAGTTTCTTTATTCATTATCTCTTTGCATACTTTTAATTTCTAGCACATTAAAATTTGGATCTTCTACAAAGAAAGTTTCTTGTTGATAATCACTTTCAGCAAACCTAGTGTAAGGTTTATCTAAAAATCCTGTGTGCATTTTAACACTTTCTTTTACTTTTATATAGTCATCATATGCTAGATGAATTCCGAAATGTGGTACGCAAACTTCTCCCATATCTACACTATGCCTTTGTCTTTCTGGACTTTTGGCTATCCTATGTTCAGTTGCATGTAGAGTAAGTTCGTTACCCCAAAAATCAATGTCTTGCCATTTACCTTCTTCTGCCATATCAAGTGTGCAACCTAGTACATTTACGTACCAAGGCACAGTTATAGATAAATCGCCACCTTCTATGGCTAAGTGAAATCTATTACTCATGAGGTCCTCCGTAATTTATTTTTGTTTATACCAATATTTATTATTGGTACTTGCCTGCTAGGCGTTCGTTAAGATAATCAATAACATGCAGTATTTTTGTTATTTGTTCTGCGTTATCGATGTCAGGATTTTTGTTAAGTTGAGCGAGAAGATCGATAAGAGCATCTCGCTCATCTGTGAGGAATTCCTCAACTGTATGAATTTGGGGGTCGTCCCATTCCATTTTATTTTAGCCAAGCTATACGCCTGCCTTCCTTAATTCTTCGAGCATGTTCTTCTAGTGAGCCAGGATATCTCCAAGCCCATACAGCAACCATTGCCATAAAGCCTCCGCTCCATAATACCGCATTTAAATTTGCAGTCATGTAGTAGGTAAATGCTAACGTAGATGCCATTACTAATATCATGGCATACTTTCCTTTTGTTGGAAATACTCTTTTCTTTGTCCAGTTAGTTAAGAACTTACCAAACCATGGATGGTTATATAACCATGCTTCCATTCTTTTAGAACTTTTAGCAAATGCCCAAGCCGCTATAACTAGAAATATGCTAAATGGTATTCCGGGAGTAACGAATCCTATGTAGGCTAATCCTACACATAGAAATCCTATACTCATATACATATATTTTTTTATCTTTTCCATTCTATCCTTTCGTTCGTTTAAATGTTTTCCTTAATGCTTCAACAAGATCATGCATCATTGCATCTGTATGTAAAGGAGTAGGTGCTATCCTTAATCTCTCTGTGCCTCTTTGAACTGTGGGATAGTTTATAGGCTGTATGTAGATATTATAATCATCTAATAACATGTCGCTCATACATTTACATTTTTTTGGATCACGTACCATTACAGGTACAATATGAGTTGACGCACAATCTAACACCTCTATGCCAACTTCTGTCAAATCTTTTTTAAGTTTTATAGCACGTTCTTGATGTCGTTCTCTTAGCTCATTGTGATCCTTTAGGTATTTAATTGAAGCAAGAGCACCTGCACATATAACGGGTGACATGGAGGTGGTGAAAATAAATCCACTAGCTACACTTCGGATTGCGTCTATGACGACCTTATCTCCCACAATGTAACCCCCTTGAACTCCAAAAGCCTTGCCAAGGGTTCCGTTGATTATATCAACACGGTCTTCCCCTACTGCTTCGCAGTATCCTGCACCCGTTTGTCCATACAAACCAACAGCATGAACTTCATCAATGTAGGTCATCGCACCGTATTGCTCAGCAAGGTCACAGACTTGAGAAATTGGGGAGTGGTCACCATCCATGCTATACACAGACTCGAACACAATACAAGGAGTGCGTCCTGATGATCGGTTTTCCTTCAATTTCTCTTCTAAGTCGCTTATATCATTGTGCTTCCATATCATCTTGTCAGCACCACTGTGTTTTATACCTGCGATGATAGAGGCGTGATTATTACTATCACTTAAAAATACAATGTCGGGAATGATTTTGCTTAATGCGATTAGTGTCCATTCATTTGCAACATAAGCACTTGTAAACAACAATCCACCTGGCTTCTTATGTAAACTTGCCAGTTCATGTTCTAACGCCACATGATAATGTGACGTACCACTTATGTTTCGCGTACCGCCAGATCCGCTGCCAGTTTGATCCAATGCAGTATGCATAGCGTCAATAACAATTTTGCTCTGCCCCATGCCTAAATAATCATTGCTACACCAATTGACAATATTTTTAATATTGTAAGGTCCGTACCATATTGATTTAGGAAATTCTCCACGCTCTCTAAGTATATCGTTAAAAACTCTATAGTTGCCAGAGTCTTTTAGATTAGTTATTGTGTTAGAAAAAGGGGTGAGATCAATCATTATACTATATTTAACATAAATACTGCTACAGAGGGTAACTTCTTGACAAGGGCAAAGCCAGGAAGGTAAGATGATTGATAGATCCAATTACAGCGATTGCAGGAGCAACAGCCGCATTTAATGCAATTAAATCCGGATTTAGTGTAGGACGTGATATAGAATCAATGGCAGGAGATCTAGGCCGTTGGATGAATCACATGTCTGATCTAAAAAAATCTGAGGAGATGAATAAGAAGCCTCCTATTTTTAAAAAACTTTTCCAAGCAGGTAGTGTTGAGGAAGAAGCAATGCAAATCTTTATGGCTAAGAAAAAAGCACAAGATATGCGTGATCAACTAAGACAAATTATTGTAGCTACCAGAGGACCATCTGCTTGGGACGAGTTGATTAAAACAGAAGCGGACATTAGAAAGAAAAGGCAACAAATGATCTATGCACAAGAAGAACGTAGGAGACAAATACTAGAAATAATTGCCGTTATAGGATTAGTTATTTGTATTGGTGCTTTCGTTATTTTCTTAGGTTATTTGTGGTATACTAAATGATTGAATGTAAATGTGAAAAATGTGGATGCGACAGCCACTGCAATAAAGAATGCAAGCAATGTGCGAACGATGTTTGTACAGGTTGTCGTTGCGACAACTGTAAATAGATTAACCCCTAGCAACATTTCTGCTACTAGGGGCTTCTGTATCTCATATTGTTCTTAGGAGCTATGCTCCATTATACTTGTTACTATTATTTTACTTGTTAGTCTTACCGCTTACAAATTCGTAAAACTTTTCAGCCGCCTCTAATACTGCGTCTGTTCCTGGTACTTCTGGCATTGTAATAGTACTTACAATCTCATTAGTTTTAGGATCACGTTTTACAGATTGTTCCCATCCACCAAATTTAGCATGATAGTCATTCCAGACATTGCCTTGGGCCATCTCGAGAACCTTTGTACGGATTTCATATCCATTTTTATTTGTTGTGATTTTTGGCATTGCCGCCTTAAACATTTCTGCAACCTCTTGGGTCTGTTTAAAGATAGCTTCGCCGTATTTTGTATCTACGCTCATTTTATTCTCCTTGTGTGTATGTGTGTAGTGTTATTAATTTAACAAAGTATTTATTAATTGTCAAGAAAAAAATCGCCTTTTATGATATCAAAAACCATTTATGCTAGTTTAATTCATATTTCTATCACTCTAAATAATTGACTGGGTAGGAATACTCAGCAACATAAGAAGGGAGATCCACATGGAAATCTTAACTAAAATAAAAGGTTGGGCAAGTGCTATTACCGAAGTAGGAATATCTATTATCGCTCTTGGCATTGTTCTAGAAATCCTTTTCAACGGACAGGGCATTCCGTTCTGGCCTAACATCAATATAGTCGACAATATTATTGCAATGATGACAGCGTTGTCAGCACAAGGATTAGTTGGCTTAGTTGCTGTATGGGTGTTATATCATATATACAATCGCAAGTAAAATTTATAACACTTAGAAAGAAGTGGTAGAGTCTTCTTGGCGGAGGACTCTACCTGTCTTATATTTTTTTGATTGTCTCATTCCTAAATAATGTTTGGAAGGTTCGTAATTCCAATGTTTCCCATGATGCCCTCTGATATCAGCGTAAAACATTCTTAGTTTTACTATTGCCTTTACCATCAAGTTTGGGTTTACTTTCATTACTTTCTTTTTCCATTTATGAAATCAACTTCATCATCTGTGTAAGGCCACATTAAAACATTCCTCCATATCTCATAGCATTAAGAGCAAATACTCCTACTAATATAGATACCATTATAATGAGCGGTAAAACTGTATATGCAATTTCTTTAATCATCTTTTCTCCCAGTCATTAATGCTTTGGCTTCTTTATGTAATCCCATTCTTGCTAATTCATGGGCGGCTCTTGCATTTCCGATGGCTTCAAATGATTTGATCATGTTTGTAAATACCTTTGATGCAAAATCGCAAAAGGCACAATAAGTTAGTGTTAAAGCTGTCATTTTAATAATATCCTCTGCTGTAAGTTATAGTGTTATGTTGAAAAGGTGCTTGTCTGCGTTCAATCCTTTTCATACGTTGTTCAAGATCGTAATGGTCTTTGGCTTGTTCAAGATATTTTTGTTCAAGTGGTTTTCCGAAATCTTTGAACCACTGTTTAATTTTATCTAGCATTATAATGTACTCCACGTTCTGGAGGAGTGCCAAAGTCTTTTAGGTGCTGATAAGCGAAACGCCAATCTTTACCGTACTCTGTTTTAGCCCATATAAGGAAACTATGATCTTGATTGGAACTTGATCCAAAAAGTTTCCGTAGGACTTTAGTCACATATTTCATATGAATCTCCTGTTTCTGATATGTTTTTGGATGCTTGAGGAAAGCAATACCCCGGAACTTCCCCGGCGGTGCAATATCCTTTGGATACCGTCAATTGCTATTTAAGGAGTGCTTTCAACTCCCCGGTCTATCCCAGTGTCTGTATGTGTATAAGCAAAAAAGAACTTTTTTGTCTATCACCTATATTTATACAAGTGACAAGAAAACTAGGAGTTTTTCTGAGTAAAGGCTGTCTTGCTATTTTTGCAATACTGAGAATAAAAAGTGTACTTAAATCGTTGACTACAAAAGTTAAATAGTCATACCCAAAAATGTTCACAGGGAGAAGGGCGTGAAATTTAGATATGGAAACAGTAATACCGGTAGTCAATACTATCTGGCCAATATTAGTTGCATTCGTAGGCTTAGTCATTGTGCTCGCCAAAATGCATGCAAGTATTCATACATTGCAAGAAAAGGTTAAAGTATTATTTGAGTTGCATAATACCAAAAAGGATTGACATTATAAAGTTTTTGTAGTATATTAAACAATTATGAGATTTCTTAATATTCATAAAACTATTCTTTTTGGCTCTGTCCTCCTAACTATGACAAGCTGTACACTTCCCCCATTTGTAAGCACCGTGAATAATATCAAGACAGGCGTTGATGGACTTCTAATGCTATCAGGTGAGAAGACAACCAATGATAGAGTGTTAAGCGATGTCACTGAAATGGATTGTAGAATGGATAGATTATTAATGTCTAAAGAAATATGTAAAGAACACAAACAAGCTAAGGACAGGGCAATAGTTATGGAAGAACTACGCAAAGCCTTAAATGAACAAGAAGGTGTGACTTGGGAATATCATCATAATCCGTAGTTTAACAAAACTTTAATCTTTTCCTTGACAAAATCAAACATGTATTATATAAGTAAAGTTGTAACAATCCCGTTACAGCCAGGCAGTAGTCGAGCCTGGTCTTAATATGTGAGCGCCGTGGTAAAAGCGGCAAGCAGAGGAGATAAAAAATGGACGCACTCACCTTATGGATGGCTGTAGGTTTCCTATTCGCAGGTTACTCAGTTATCGCAAATGATTCCGTACAAACTTTAGGTACATGGATCGCAAGTAATAACGATAAATTTAATTGGAAAGTTATGTGGGGAGCGGCTTCTTCTGTTCTACTGTATACACTTTGGTATGGTTGGTACACCAATGGCGGTGACATCAGCTATGGCAGGTTAAACAAGATACCCTTCCAAGAAATACAATGGTACCATGCAATGGCGCCAGGACTATTATTAATACTTACAAGGATAGGAGTACCAGTTAGTACTTCTTTTTTAGTATTAAGTGCATTCGCTAGTACAT
>MDSZ01130486.1_pt1 | contig 11621 bp, 10 predicted proteins | sample 811201 | NCBI WGS metagenome assembly MDSZ01 (sample SAMN05326647, study PRJNA326480) | marine metagenome | isolation source: seawater | place: Indian Ocean: North | collected 2010 | reverse complement strand
CATTTCTTTCTGTAAGAATTTACATTTTAAGTAGTACTCTTATATAATAATGAGAATCATTATTATTTGTATTTAAAAAGTGTTAAGTGTCAGCAATTTAAAAATTTCTTTTGAAGACAATCACGTTCTAGATGGTTTTAATTTAGACCTGGATAGCGGCGATATATTTGCTTTGTTGGGAGATAGCGGGAGTGGAAAGAGTTCTGCGCTAAGATTTATTGCGGGGCTTGAAAAGGCCCAACTCGGTTCAGTTGCTCTTGATGGGAATGACTTAAGTAGCGATGGCAGTCATTCAGTAAAGCCCGAGCTAAGAGAAATTGGCATGGTGTTTCAAGATTATTCACTTTTTCCACACATGACAGTTTTTGATAATATAAGTTTTGGGATCAATCATTTGTCTAAAAAAGAAAAAATTAAAGAAGTTGAAAAGCTATTAGAATTAATTAGTCTTGAGGGAATCGAAAAAAAATATCCGCATCAACTTTCTGGAGGAGAGCAGCAAAGAGTCTCTCTTGCGAGGTCTCTTGCAACCTCTCCAAAGCTATTGTTGCTTGATGAACCTTTCTCTAGTTTGGATAAATCTCATAGAGATCAACTAGTAAAGGAAGTTAGGGAAATACTTAAGAATGCTGGTGTGACTTCAATTCTTGTTACCCATGATGAGGCTGAAGCAGAAGTGTTTGCTGATAAAGTAGGAATAATCGATAAAAAGAAGTTGCTTATTAAATGAAAATAGGTATCATACGCAAATGATATTGATTATCATTTGCAATAAAAAAATCTAAACTATAACTTTTTTAAGGAATAAGCAATGTTTAAAAAGCGATTTACCGTCAAAGCGGCTCCACTAACCGTCGTTCTTGCATCGACAATTTTAATTTCATCATCTACTTTTGCTAGATCAAATGTATATGCTGATTTTCCAGTTACATTGAAAGATTACTCAGGAAGTGCTACTACGTCTGTTTCTTATAAGGGACAAATGGCTAGACATGCACTTGAGAGTTCATTAAAAAAACTAATCTCGAAAGGTGATATCAGTGCTATGCAAAGCTACTATTCAGGTGACGATGCGAATAGAGCTATTATTGCTCCTGCTACAAAAGGAGATTTCGTTATCAAGCAATCCACTATCGGAGAACTTTCAAATAAAAATCTAAGTGGTAAAACTTATAAAGGTTTGGTTCCAGGATGGGTTGGAAATATGACAGGACCTGAAGTGGTTGCGTTCATGTTTGAAAAAGCAGCTGAATCTGAGGGTGGATATGACCCTGCCCACGCTATGGATTATACTCAGCTAGTTTCTAAATTTTTGATGGGAGCTGTAACTTACAATCAAGCCGTTGACAATTATCTTGATGAAAAACTTGAAGCTGATAACAAACCAAACAACAAGCCTTACAAAGATGGTGCTGCTTATACAGGCAAGGAGCATGCATGGGATGAGGCATTTGGTTACTTCGGAGCTCCCGCACATACATTGACTCTTACGGCACAAAATGTCTATGATATTGCAAAACAAAAAGATGCAGCTATAGCTGACTATAACTATGATGGAAAGGTAGACCTTTCTAATGAAATGGCTTTTGGTCATGCTTATTATGCATCTTCATTTGATAAGGGTGGTAAGACTACCTATCTGCACGATATAGTTGGAGCGTACATGGATGGAAGAGACTTGATAACTTCAGTCAATGGGCGCGCTTTGAGTGACTCTGAGCGTGATGAGTTAAAGGGTTACGCTCAAGTAATTAAAACCAACTGGGAAAAAGTTATCGCTGAGGCTGTATTTAAATATGCTGGTTCAACATACAAAGATATGATGAAAATTGAAGCAATCCTTGAATCTGGTGGTGACGTATCCAAAGAATGGCGCAACTATTCTAAACACTGGGGTGAGCTAAAAGGTTTTGCTTTAGCTCTTCAAGTTGGCGGTAAAGATATGGGTGAAACCTCAGTTAAACTTAATCGTTTAATTGGCTATAGCCCGCTTCTTTTAGGGAATACACAGGTAACAGGAATTGACTCAAACGGAGAGTATATTCAAAGCGATGCCGAGACATGGGGTGGCTATATGGTCCATATGTTGAAGGTTCAAAACCTTATGGTTGATGAATTCGGTGTAGTTGCCAGGTCAAATGATCAGACAGCAGGTTTGTCTGATCTAGTCAACTCTCTTGGTGCAAAATCTAGCGCGGAGAATGACTGATTTTTTTGCTAACTTTCTTAATCCAGAGAAGCGCTTATTTATAGGGTACTTAATAAGCGCAGCTATCATAGCGCTAATCTGGCTTAGAATAAACAATAAAAAACCACTGACAGAAATTGTCGGTGGTTTTTTTAGTGCTCAGGTCTGGTTTTCAAAGTCTGCATTAGCTGACTACAAATTAATGATTATCAATCAGTTTTTTATAAAAATACTAGCACCAATACTAATTGGCCAAATGGCTCTTACAGTATTTATTTTTGAGAATATGCATTTGCTATTTTCTAGGCCTTCATCATCAATGCCTGTATGGATGGTAATGATTATATTCACCACTGTTCTTTTTATTCTTGATGATTTCTCTAGGTATTTTTTGCATCGTTTAATGCATCGAGTTCCAATATTATGGAGATTTCACAAAGCCCATCATTCTGCAACCAATTTAACGCCACTAACTGTCCTCAGGACTCACCCAATTGAAGCAATTCTTTTTAGTCTCAGAGCAGTCATAGTTCACTCATTATGCCTTGGTGTTTGTTTCTTTTTCTTTGCAGAGAGTGTTTCACTGATTGAAATTTTCGGCTCAAGTGTATTTGTTGTGATATTTCATTCACTTGGGTCAAATCTAAGGCATTCACATGTCAATTTAAGATACTGGAATTGGCTAGAAAAAATTCTAGTCTCCCCTGCACAGCATCAATTGCATCATTCAATCAATCCAAAACATTACGACTGTAATTTTGGTGCAGTTCTTGCAATATGGGATAATATTGGCGGAAGCTGTATAGTGTCAGAAAGAAATCAAGACATTAAATTCGGACTCAAAAACCAGTCTAATAGTGCGCACAAACTTAAAAACTTAATTATTGGGTCTTAAATTTTATCTTTGGAAGTCTAAATAAATAACTATTGACTTAAACCTTGGAGTATCAAGTGAACAAAAAAGTATCAATCTTTTCGGTAATAGCACTAGCAATTTTATCAACATCTTTTTCAGCATCAGTTCAAGCTGCCACGAATGATAGTTTGACAGTTTATAGTACAAGAAAAGAGCACCTAATTAAGCCTCTATTTGATGCATTTACTGCGAAAACTGGAATAAAAGTCAAATACCTTACTGGAAAGGGCGGTGCATTGATTGAGAGAATTAAATTAGAGGGTAAAAAAACCAAGGCTGATTTATTTATGACAGTCGATGCCGGAAATCTTTGGTATGCCGCATCTCAAAATTTATTTCAGCCAGTCAAAAGTGAAGTCATTGAAAATAATATTCCTGAGCATCTTCGAGATCCAGAAGGACTTTGGAGCGGTCTCTCAGTTCGAGCAAGAACAATAGTCTACAGCACTGATAGGGTTCACCCAAATGAGTTATCAACTTATCAGGATTTAGCAAATAAAAAATGGAAAGGTAGGCTTTGTTTGAGAACAAGCAAGAAAGTATATACAAAGTCTCTTGTATCTTCACTTATCTATCATGATGGAATTGAAAAAACAACTGAAGTAGTAAGGGGCTGGATTGACAACCTTGCTGCCACGCCTCATGCAGAAGACGTTCATATAATGACTTCAATTCTAGCGGGTCAGTGCGATGTGGGAATTGTTAACAGTTATTACTTTGGAAGATTACAAGCAGAGGATCCGAATATTCCTCTTAAACTATATTGGGCCAATCAAAATTCTACAGGAACGCATGTCAATGTTTCAGGGGCTGGAGTCACAAAACATTCAAAGAATCCAGAGGATGCAATAAAATTACTCGAATTTTTATCTTCTATTGAAGCTCAAAAAATCTATGTTGGATTAAACAAGGAGTATCCAGCAAGTCAAAAAATTAAAGCAGATAATTTGATTGCCTTATGGGGAGATTTTAATCAGGATAAAATGAATCTCTCTGTTGCTGGAAAAAATCAGGCTGATTCTGTTTCACTTATGCAGAGAGAAGGTTATAAATAATTATGTAGGTAAAGCAATCAAAGCCCAATGAATAGCAAGCAAAATAATTCTAATTTTTTAATGGGCCTGCTAGCACTATCTGTTTCATTCCCAATCATTGTTGTCTGTTCTGCTTGGTTTTTTCCAGGAACAGAGCTATGGGGGCATTTTCTTGAAAATTTATTACCTGAGCTTATCGTCTCTACTCTAATATTACTTTTAGGGGTTGGAATAGGGGTCAGTTTTTTAGGAACCGTTCTGGCATATTTAGTAGTCATGGTTGAATTTCCAGGAAGGAAGTGGTTAGAGTGGGCTCTTTTCTTGCCCTTTGCAATCCCTGCTTATGTTCTTGCTTTTGTATATTTAGGAGTTTTTGACTATTCTGGATATGCACAAGTTTGGCTAAGAGAATATACTGGAATGCCTGGATTTGATATTAGAGCTGGTAGTTGGGCGATTATATTAACCTTTGTCTTAGTTTTTTATCCTTATGTTTATATGATGGCAAGAGCCTCATTCAAGCGACAAAAAATTCAGATGATTGAAGCTGGAAAAATGCTTGGAGCAAAATCATTCCAGGTTTTTTGGAAAATCTCCGTACCTCTTGCAAGGCCAGCTATTGCTGCCGGATTACTTGTGACCCTAATGGAGACATTGGCTGATTTTGGAGTAGTCTCTCTTTTTAACTATTCAACTTTTACTACAGCAATATATTCAGCTTGGGGTGATTTTAGATCTATAGAAGTTGCCGCACAACTAGCATCAATACTTGTATTAATTGCATTCTTTCTTATTTATTTTGAAAAAAAAGCTCGAGGAAAAGCTAAATACTATTCCTCCGATGTATCTCATATAAGGCCATATCACGCCAAAGGTATTTCTGGTTGGGTAGTATTTTTATTTGTTTTTAGCGTTTTTATGCTCTCTTTTGCAATGCCTATGCTTCAACTGATTATTTGGAGTTTTGATAAATATGGAGAAGAAATGAGTCGAATGTACTCTAATTATTTTTCTTCTACTGGAATTCTGACTGCAGGTGCAACAATCTTAACGGTTACAGTGGCTACGATGTTAGCCTTACCAAGTCGTCGAAAGGATGAAAGCAAGGCTTTACAGCTTTTGATAAGATTTTCAACATTAGGATATGCACTTCCAGGATCTGTGATGGCAGTTGGACTTCTGTATGGAGTTCAAAACATTTCTTTAATAAGTATCAGGTTAGGCGGAACATCAATTAATCACATTCTTTTTGGTTCTGTTGCCTTATTGCTTTTTGCTTATATCTCAAGATTTATGGCAATTGCCTATAACTCGGCAAGCGCTTCCAGCGAGCAAATTAAGCCTGTTTATGAGCAAAGCGCAAGACTATTGGGCTCTTCAAGGATGCGTTTAATTAGAGAAGTCTATCTACCAATGATGACCCCAGGAATATTAGCTGGCGCTTTGTTGGTGGCTGTTGATGTAATGAAAGAATTACCTGCAACTTATTTATTAAGACCTTTTGGGTGGGATACGCTAGCGATTAGAGTTTTTGAACTCAGCTCTGAAGGTCTATATGATAGGGCTGCTATTCCAGCTCTTATAATGGTATTTTTAGGAGCGGTTATAATGTTGCTGTTTATCCGACTGGATAGCGATAAATATTAGTACTTTAGGGCGCACTATCCAAAAAAGAATAGTACATAAATGAATTAGGTAAAATATTTTTTAATATTTATTCATATTAACTACCTATGAGCATTGATTTACTGGAAGTAAATGGCGTTAAATGCGCCTCTGTTTCTTCTGGAATAAAGAGTAATAACTCATTAGACTTATCACTTATTTCTCTGGTTAAAGGCTCTAATACTGCAGCAGTTTTTACTCAAAACGTCTTTTGCGCAGCGCCTGTTTTGGTTGCAAAAAACCACATAGATTTTAATATTGAGGCGCTATTGATTAATAGTGGAAATGCTAACGCTGGAACCGGTAAAAAAGGTTTAGAGGGTTGTTATAAATCTTGTGAAATTTTAGCTAAAGAGTTAGGTATTAAACCTGAACAGGTGCTTCCTTTCTCCACTGGAGTGATTGGTCAATCTCTTCCTATAGCGCCCTTCGAAAAGAATGCAAACAAGCTTGTAAGTTCGCTTAGACAAGATGGTTTGAGTGATGTTGCAAGAGGAATTTTAACTACCGATCTGGTAGAAAAGTCCTGCTCAGTCTCATTCGAAGTTGATGGGCAGAAAGTTCATCTCTCTGGCATAGCAAAAGGTTCTGGAATGATTAGGCCTGATATGGCGACAATGCTGAGTTTTATAGTTTCTGATATTGGCGCTTCTCAGGAAGAATTACAATATTGTCTTAACATTGCAGTAAACCAATCATTTAATCGTATTACCGTCGATGGCGATACATCTACAAATGATGCCTGTACACTCAGTGCTACCAATCAATCTGGCATTCTTTATTCTCAGTGCAAAGAAGAATTTCAAAATGCATTGAATGAGATTACTAAAAAGCTTGCACAAATGATTGTTAGAGACGGCGAAGGTGCTACAAAATTTGTAGAAGTGAGAGTTAGCGGACTGGAGTCAAGTGAGGACTGTCTAGAGGTAGCTTACACAGTTGCTCATTCACCTCTAGTTAAGACAGCATTATTTGCCAGTGACGCAAACTGGGGCAGAATACTTGCTGCAGTTGGACGAGCTAATGTTCAAGGGATTACTATTGAAAAAATTAATATCTCTTTGAATGATGTTCAAATAATCTCAGCAGGAGAAATTAGTGGGCAATACTCAGAGCAAGCTGGCAGTCATGAAATGGAAAAATCTGATATTACAATTCAGATTAACCTAGGAAGTTTTAAAACGACTGAGAGTGTCTGGACAACTGATCTTTCTTATGATTATGTAAAGATCAATGCTGAATATCGAAGCTAAGTATCATAAATATTCCTCAGACTGAGTATTGTCAATAATATACTGTTTGAATCTCCTAGCGATTGGAGATAATTCTGCATCAGCATGATGCACTATGTGCCATTCTCGTATTATTGGGAATGGCTCAACATTAAGCTGTCGAATGATTTTATTTTTGAGCTGAAGGCCCACAGAATTCATGGAGACAAATCCAATTCCAAGTCCAGCTTGAACGGCTTCAACAATTGCCTCATTGGAGTTAATTTGAATATCTGAATTGAAATTTAATCCAGTAAACCTTTCAATCGTAATTCTAGTTCCAGACCCAACTTCTCTAGTCAATAAAGTTTCCTTTGATAGATCCTTAATGGTTACCTTTTTTTTATTAAGAAGATCATTTTGAGGGTGTGCAATAGCTATCAATGGATTTTTCATAAATGCATTAGAAATCAAGGGAATGTCCTTGGGTGGCTCACCCATAATCACTAGATCAGCATTTTTATTTTTTAAATTATCAAGAAGGGCGAGTCGATTAGTTACATCAATATTAAATGTCATCTTTGGAAATTCTTTTTTGAATTTTGAAAGTAATGCACTGATAAAAGAATTTGCTGTTGTAGCAACAGCTATCTGAAGATGCCCGGAATCAGGATTAAGTATCTGATTTATTTCAAGTTTTGAGTTCTCAAGCCTGTTAATGGTCTCAAGTGCCGTCTTATAGATTTTTTTTCCTACAAAAGTGGGATTTATTTTTTTTCCGCTGATATCAAATAACTTGGCGCCAATATTTTGCTGCAACTGATGAACTTGCATGTAGACTGCAGGCTGAGTGATATGTAGTTCTTTGCTAGCACTTGTAAAGCCTCCGAGCCGAATTACGGCTTCAAAACTATATAGCTGTTTAAGTGTGTAATTAATCATAATTAAATATAATGATTATATAAATAAATATTATTTTACATTATATATATCGACACCTATAATGACTTTATTTTTTACAAATAGATAGGGGAATATAGAATGGCAACGAAAGGTTATGATGCTGGAGTAAAAGAGTATAGAGATACTTATTGGATGCCTGAATATGAGCCAGTTGATACTGATATTCTTGCGTGTTTTAAAATAACCCCACAGCCAGGGGTTCCAAGAGAGGAAGTGGCTGCTGCAGTTGCTGCTGAATCCTCAACAGGGACATGGACAACTGTTTGGACAGACCTTCTGACTGATCTTGATCATTATAAGGGCAGGGCATACAGAATTGAAGATGTGCCGGGTTCAGACGATGCAATCTATGCTTTTATTGCTTATCCGATTGATTTGTTTGAAGAGGGTTCGATTGTAAATGTACTCACTTCGCTAGTTGGAAACGTATTTGGTTTTAAAGCTCTCAGAGCTCTTAGATTGGAGGATATTCGTTTTCCAATAGCGTATGTCATGACATGCGGCGGACCCCCTAATGGTATTCAGGTTGAAAGAGATAAAATGAATAAATATGGCAGACCTTTATTGGGCTGCACTATCAAGCCGAAGCTTGGCTTATCTGCTAAGAATTATGGAAGGGCTTGTTATGAAGGGCTTAGAGGAGGGCTGGACTTCACAAAGGATGATGAGAATGTTAACTCTCAGCCATTTATGCGCTGGAGAGATCGATTCGGTTTTGTACAGGATGCTATTGAGAGGGCTGAAAAAGAAACAGGAGAGCGCAAAGGTCACTATTTAAACGTTACTGCAGCTACTCCAGAAGAAATGTATAAACGAGCAGAGTATGCAAAGGAGCTAGGTACTCCCATTATCATGCATGATTTCTTTACAGCCGGCTTTACGGCAAATACTGGGCTAGCAAATTGGTGTCGTGATAACGGCTTATTGCTTCACATTCACAGAGCAATGCATGCGGTAGTTGATAGGAACCCGAATCATGGTATTCATTTTAGAGTTTTAGCAAAATGCCTGCGCCTTTCAGGAGGAGATCACTTACATTCTGGAACTGTTGTTGGAAAGCTCGAAGGTGATCGTGATTCTACCCTAGGTTGGATTGATTGTATGCGTGACAGTTTTATTAAAGAGGATCGTTCTAGAGGAATTTTCTTTGACCAGGATTTTGGATCAATGCCAGGTATGTTTCCTGTTGCTTCTGGTGGAATTCATGTATGGCATATGCCAGCGCTCGTAAATATTTTTGGTGACAATTCTATTCTTCAGTTTGGCGGTGGAACGCTTGGTCATCCATGGGGCAATGCAGCTGGCGCAGCAGCCAATAGAGTTGCTGTAGAGGCATGTGTGGAGGCTCGAAACGCTGGCAGAGAATTAGAAAAAGAATCTAAGGAGATTCTTACGAATGCAGCAAAACACTCTCCAGAACTTAAGGTTGCTATGGAGACCTGGAAAGAGATTAAGTTTGAGTTTGATACGGTAGATAAACTAGATATACAGCATAAATAAAACTATTGATTTAAGATTAAAAATTAAAAGGAAAAAAAATATGAGTAAAGTTCAAGATTATCCGTCACGTCTAAGTGACAACGCTAGCAGAAAGTTTGAAACTTTTTCTTACTTGCCTGCAATGAACGATAAACAAATTCGTGAGCAAGTTCAGTATATTGTTGATCAAGGATACAACCCAGGAGTAGAGCATACAGAGGTTGAGAATGCGACTGCAAACTATTGGTATATGTGGAAGCTTCCCATGTTCGGTGAAACAGATGTTGATACTATTTTGGCTGAATGTAAAGCATGTCATGATGCTAATCCTGATAATCATGTCCGTTTAATTGGATACGATAACTATGCTCAGTCTCAAGGTGCATCAATGGTTATTTACAGAGGCAAAGGATTTAAATAATCAAGTAAAATCATGTTAGCTTGATTGGATAAACCCCTGTCTTGACACAGGGGTTTTTTTTCAAAAGGAATGCAAAATGAATGAATTAGATCAATACAAAATTGCTGAAGAGCCTTTCTATCAGCCGCAAGAAGATGAAATCGAGATGTATACGGCAGCTTACATGAACCGGATGCCAGTGATGCTAAAAGGACCAACAGGTTGCGGAAAATCTAGGTTTGTTGAGTATATGGCTTATAAATTAGACAAGCCATTAATAACTGTTGCCTGTAATGAAGATATGTCTGCAAGTGATCTAGTGGGTCGTTTTTTGCTTGATAAAGAAGGAACGATTTGGCAAGATGGGCCATTAGCAATGGCTGCCCGATATGGCGGCATTTGTTATTTGGATGAAGTGGTTGAGGCTAGGCAAGATACTACAGTTGTTATTCACCCGTTAACGGATTACCGAAGAACACTTCCTCTTGATAAAAAAGGTGAGCTTATTGAAGCTCATCCAGATTTTCAGCTTGTGATTTCCTATAATCCTGGTTATCAAAATTTGATGAAGGACCTCAAGCATTCGACAAAGCAGAGATTTTGTGGATTTAACTTTCAGTATCCAGATGAGAAAACTGAAGCACATATAATTACCAAAGAATCAGGCGTTAATGAAGAAACAGCGTTAAAGTTAGTTCAAATTGCACAGCGAGCTAGAAACCTTGTTGGCCATGGGCTCGATGAGGGTATTTCAACTAGATTGTGTGTGTATGCAGGGCAGCTCATTGCGGATAATGTAAGTGAAAAATCAGCCTGTAAAATCGCTATGGTGAACCCAATTACAGATGATTTGGATATAGTTGATACTTTAAATGCGGCAATAGATACTTTTTTTGAGTAACACTTGCGATGAGTTCTATCAAGCTCTCTGATTTCGAGGATAAATTTAAAAACCCTTCTGATGTTCTTCATGATGCCCTTAACGGGAGTTTTCTTGAAGCATCAAAGGTAATGACCCCGAATGGCCTTAAAGTATATTTAGACGGTGCTGGCGCTCTCCATGCAATGGGAAAAGGCGAAGATATGGTGATTTCTTTTCTTGAGGAAACACCAATGGTAGTGAAAGAAGTTGGCGAGTCAATCATTGGTGAAATAATCTTTTCAATTATGAAGATGTCATCACAAACATCAGCAGCAGTAATAGTTCTGATGATATCAAGTCTTCCAAATGTTGCCAGAAGAATGAATGATTTTGATTTATTGAAAGGCTATCTTAGATTATTGGAAAGAATGATTGCACTTGCCCCAAGAGGTATGAGGCCAATGCTAAACAACATTGATCTATTAACTAGCAAGCTTACTCTTGGCGGCCTAAGAAGATGGGTTTTATATGGCGCTGAAACATTTAATCGTGATTTTAAAGCCCAGATTGCCTATTTCGAGTTAAGCAGTGCCGAATCATTGCAAATTATTGAGCAAGAAAGGCGCGGAACTCTATTTATTGATAGTCAGCGGAAGCTGCAGTTTTATCTTAGAGCGTTTTATAACCGTGACTTTTTTCTTCGCCCAACCTCAGGAGACTATGAAACAAAAAAAGGGTTAAAGCCATATATTGAGTATGGTGTTATGCATATACCTGATGCCTATGATGACTTCCACCATTCCTCTGGTAAGGTTGTTACAGGAATTGATTGTTACAGAGCGGTTTGTTCTCATGCAGCAGCACATATTATGGAAACAAAATCTGCTTTTAAAGGCGATTCTT
>MDSZ01055748.1_pt1 | contig 11621 bp, 6 predicted proteins | sample 811201 | NCBI WGS metagenome assembly MDSZ01 (sample SAMN05326647, study PRJNA326480) | marine metagenome | isolation source: seawater | place: Indian Ocean: North | collected 2010 | reverse complement strand
CATCCCAGTAGACAAGGCTATTATCTCTCCCGATCAAACCACCTATGTGTTTGTAATTAGGAGAGACAAAGATTCAAACATCTTTGTTCACGACGCCACAGGTTCTGTTGTAGGTATTGCCGAAGCAAACCTCATCAAGCCAAACGTCACCAACGGTGACTTCTTCTTTAGATACATTGGCGACGGAGGCAGCAATAGGTTCCAGGGCAATGTAGCTAGAATCGGAGTCATCGAGAAAGACATCGGAACTTCAGCCGCCTCCAAGCTTGCCTTGGATTTGGCTAGTAGATATACACCCAAAAAATAATTTTAATTAAATGGCACAACAAGTCAAAAGGTCTCCTGGGCGACCTAAAGCCCAGCCCGCTACTGCAGTAGCAGAAGCACCCAAGAAGCGCACCATCAAGCGCAAGGAGCAGGACAACAGAACGGTAGAATACGAGATCCCTAAGCGGGGAGGCATCGTGTTCATGCTCCCTCAGAAAGGCATCACTGTCTATGATGAGGAGAAGGACACGATTCGCGAGATGCGTTACTGCCCTAACGAGCCTAGCATCTGGGCTGATGAGCAGAGCGACAACGCTGTGAAGCAGACCGTTGCTTTCCGTGAAGGCAGACTCTTCGTCCCCAAGGAAAAGCCGAACCTGCGAAAGTTTATGGAGAAGCATCCCATGAACATGGCGAATGGCGGTAAGATCTTCCGCGAGGTCAACAAGAAGAAGGACGCTGAGGCTGCTCTCCAGAGAGAGTTCAAGCTTACAGAGGCCGTTGCCCTTGTTCGTGACAAGGACATCACGGACCTCTTGCCCATCGCCCTGTACTTCAAGGTGAACATCAACCAGCCCACGTCAGAGATTCGCTACAACCTCTTGAACATCGCGAAGAAGAAGACTCAGGAGTTCATCGAAGCCTTTGATTCTCCCGAGGTTACGACGCGGGCCACTATCCAACAGGCCAGCGACTATCAGATCATCAACCTCAAAGAGAGTGGTTGCTACTGGTTTGATTCTAACTCGCTGATCGTAGCGGTACCTGCGGGTCAAGAACCCATGGATGTACTGGTAAGATTTTGTTTGACAGAGAAGGGAGCCCCTGTTCTCTCGGACATCGAAGCACGGCTAGACAAGCTGGCCTAATGCAGAGCTGACACCGCAAGAGCCGCCTTAGGGCGGCTTTTGTTTTTTGTATATTTGCTTCATGGCAAGTGTATTGAAGGTATACAACGCACTGAAAGATATCAGCAACAAAGAGCAGAAGGGGTTTATCACCCCTGCTGTCTTTAATTCGTTTGCACATATCGCGCAGACGAACGTATACAATGAGCTTTTCGAGGACTTCATCAAGGCTAAGGGCATGATGCGTCAGAGCATGGACTTGGGTAGGGACAGATCCCCACGCAAGCTCTCTGCTGAGGACGTGTCTGTGTACATCAAGGAGGAGCCTCTTAATCAGCTTGAGGGCAATAGATTCGAGAAGCCTTCTGATTTGAGTAAGGTTATTTCCATTCGAGTCGAGGGGGAGTCAGGAACGTCAGAGGACAGGGTGGCATGTGAGATGCTGTATGATGTAGAGAGAATCAATGCTATTCTTGGAAGCAATCTCTCGACCCCCACTGACGACTTCCCCGTAGCCCTCGTGTCCAAGGACATTGAGCTTTTCCCTGACACGGTGTCAGAGGCTACCATTACGTACTACAGTCTTCCTACGTCATACGAATTTGGCACAAAGAATGTGTCTGCTATGATGCCTCAGATTCAGTTCTTGTTGGGGCAGGATATTGTAGACCCAACTCAGTGTAAAGACTTTATGATTCCTGACGAGTTCTTGCCAGAGATTATTTTTGAAATGTGTGAGCTGATCGGAATTAGACTCCGAGATCAGAACCTTATGGGATTCGGGGCTCGCAAAGAAGCCGCTGAATAATGAGCATGAACTACGTAAAGCTGAGTCAGGTGATCAAGGACTTCATCGTGACTCTAGATGGTGACGACTACGTCAGCAATGCATCTGACACAGCCATCAGGAACTTTGCTCTTCGCGGTATCCGTGAGATTGGATTTGACCTCGGCAAGAGAATCAAGTCTTTGAAGCTTGCAATCGATACGACCAACGACACTGTTGCTTTGCCCGATGACTTCGTGGACTTCTCGAAGATTGGCATCGTGGACGAGGACGGTATTATCCGCCCTCTCATCCAAAACAACAACATCAACTACTCGAGCAAGAAGGCTGCTAGTTCAACAACAGACAGCGCAGCAGGTCCGCTCGACATCGAGGCCAACATCGTAAAGGATGTGAGTGCAGACAAGACAGCTACTGGGTCTACACCAAAGAACCCTGATGACAGCTTTGTCTTTGACAACTACACGTTCCAGGGCGGTACGGGTAGGCTGTACGGATTCGGTGGTGCTCAGGCTGCTGGTCACTACAGAATGAATCTCGATGACAACCGAATCGAAGTTGAGCTGCACACCAACGCCACCGAGGTTGTTCTCGAGTACGTGGCTGACGAGGGCAGATCTACAGACCCTTCGGTTCACGTATACGCTGAGGAGGCACTCAGATGTTACATCTACTACAAGCTCGTCGAAAGAAAGGCTAGTGTACCTGCTAACGAAAAGGCTAGAGCCCGCGTTGAATACTACAACGAAAGAAGGAAGGCAAACTCTCGCCTTAGCACCTTCACCAAAGACGAGGCTATCAAGACTATTCGCAAGAACTTCAAGCAGGCACCTAAGTACTAATGATCGATAAGCTTACACCTAGATTTCTAGACAAGAGTTCTGACGAAAAGCTGGTTCAAAAGACCAGCTTTGTCGACGCGCTCAACATTTACGTAGACGGTGACTTTGACTCAGAGTCTGCTGGGGTCATCAAGGCCATCAAGGGTATGGAAGAGATTACTCCTCCTGAGCTCGGATCTCCCTTTGTCAAGGACTGGTTCTGTCTTGGTCATGTGGTAGATCAAAACACAGGCATTGTGTACTTCTTCATGGTGTCCGAGCGTGACGAAAATCACGGTATCTGGGCCTACGATCACAGGGGTGTCTTACCATCTAAGGTTTACAATCCTGCAGACCCTAGTATTGTCACTGGGTTCTCCACTCCTGTGGCGGGATCTATGTATAGGGTTGCTACTTCAAACCTATTCAACTTCCCATCCAACGGACACGTTGCTGCAGACATTGTGTACTCAAACTCAAATGAGTTTGCTAAGTACAACCTACCTGGGGACTACCCAGAGAAGGATGTCTTGTTGTACTTCACTGACAACAAGAACGAGCCCCGCATGGTGAATGCGTATAGGGCTTTCATGAATAATGGATTGCCTTCTTCCGACAGAGAAGAGAACTACGATTTTATCAACGCATGCCCCAGGGTACCGCTTCAACCTATCACCTTTGAGTTCAAGGCTGACGACTCTCTTACTGTAAACAACTTTGCCACCACCCCTGGCTTTCAGTTTGCGTATCAGAACATCTACAAGGATGGTCTCGAAAGTGCCATCTCCCCTTACTCAAAGATTGCATTCCCTCCGTCCATCATAAACAGAGGGGCTACGGAGAAGGACAACATTCTCGCTCACAACAGGTGCGACCTCACCATTCCTGCTCAGAACGCAGAGGTGGAGTTTATTAGGGTTCTCGCTAGGTACGGTAACGGCGCAAACTTTATTGAGATTGACGAGATCGAAAACCCTGCAGACGGTGAGCCTGTGGTGTTCACCTTCTTGAACGACAGGGTTGCAGGCGGGGTCTCTACCAAGACCACCGACAAGACCTTTGACAACCTCCCTAGAAAGGCAGAGTCTCAGGCGGTTGTGTCCAACAGACTCATCTACGGAAACTACGTTGAGGGTTTTGACAACGTTGACTGCAGTGGCGTTGAGCTCACCCCCATCTACGGTCCAAGACCATTGGAGATTTTAAACTATGAGTTTAGCATTAAACCCTCTATCGAATTTGTTGGTGCTGGAAATTCAGGCGACATCAAGAACAAAACCATTGGCTTTAAAATCAATGCCGAGGATTTTGCCGATGTAGTAGACAAGAACACCAAGGTTTCTGTGTCATTCTCCTTTGCTCCAGACAAGAACTTTCACATTTACAATACGGCTCGAGGTCCGATCCAGCAGCCCTCTTACCATCAGTCTAGGCAGGTTGGAGAAAACTCCCTAAATCTTCCTGGATATAACGAGTTTGAAGTCGTTAACGGATCTGCAGCGGCGTCGCAAGACAATGCTTATCAAAACACCGTTTCGGCTGGGGCTAAGTTCCTTATGAATCAGCAAGAGAATTACTTTGGGTTCACACCAGGTGTGGGAAAGCTTCAATCAAACAGCTCTCAAGCCTGTAGATGGAAAAACGTCCTTAGTATGGGCGTCTCAAATGAAAGCCCCAATCAGGGGTCTGAACACAACATTCTGTTTGGGACAAGCGCCGCCAACCCTTTGATTCTTCAGGGCACATCCCTGAGTTTCTCTGTATCATTTATTGTAAATCTCAAGATTTCATCTGGAGCTAGATCAATCATAACCTCTGTTGTAACTGGTCTTCTTGCTGGAGATACGATTCAAGAGATTGCTGCTGCTCAGGGATTTTCAGACGAGCTTATTACGGTTGTAGAGGAAGATTTGAAAATATCTCATGAGCACAACATCGACCTTGGACTTTCCGATTATGATAGCTTTCCTGTCAACGGCGACATTGGGGCTATGATTACTGGAGCGGGAAGGGGGTCCGCCACTACGGAAGAAGGATACGAAAGCTTGTTCAGAAGTAAGCCGCCTTCATGTGCCTTCCTGATCAACAAGGCTAGAGTTCCTTTTTATCTTGAAAGAGTTGAGAACACGACGCAGAGGTTTAGAATCTGCATTGAGAACATCTTCCTTGAGGACGACGATAGCGTAATGACCTGCGTTCGAGATCTCGACCCAGCCTCTCCATGGTGGGCTATCTCGGAGAACACCCTCAAGGATCCTGAATTTGAGGCAAACTTTCCTGCAATCCTTGCCTCTCAATTCAACGTTCCTAACAGAGTATTTAAACCTATGGCTGCTGCGGCTCCCGCAGGCCCCGCCGTCGGCGCTCTTAGAAACTTTACTGCTAAGTTTGCTTCTCTTGTAGACTTTACGGGAGACTATCCTGAGGTTAGCGGAAGCAGTGGCGCCATGGGCCAAAGGATCATGGAAAGTTGCTTTGGATACTTTGTTCCAAATCAAGACGAAAACGGAGTGAAGACTATCTTCCCCACAAGTCATGACGGATCTGCGAGCAAGTTCAATGTCTCTATGCTTGACGGTGAGGGCGGTCCTGGGGGTACAGGAAGTGGCGGCGATGCGTATTCTATTACGGGATGTCAGAATTATGGATCAATAGCTGGTCAAGTTTTTTTGGAATACGATGACAGCAGTATCTCTAAAGCCAGGCAGAGAGGATACGTTCGTTACACGTTCAGCGGAAACCCAAGCGGAGGTCCTGAGTTTGAGGCGCTACAGTATATTGGAAACACTCAGATCGCTGCTGATCTTGGACTAGAGAGTCACAATCAGTTCCCCTCGCTTGGTTTTCTGCAGAGTAGTGTACTTATGGGCCCATACTACACTGGGAGGATTGTTCTCAACAACATCACCCCCGTGGGAGATCCAGACATTGGCTATGTAAACCCAGCGGGAACCTCCATGTTTGATGACTTTGTGCCTACCACAACGCTTCCTCTCGTGTGGTTCTCTAGCTGGGGAAGATTTAACATCGTCGAAGGGACCAGTGACGAGGGCCCGTTGATCAAGGACAACACCCCTAACTTTGGTGTTACTCCTCACGGATCTTATGGCGAACTTCAAGTCTCGTTCCCCTACCCTATTGTCCTTAGCGTTGCGGAAGGTGGCGGAGGTTTTGAAGACGGTGAGCTTATTAGCGGCACCGTTGTCGAGGATCCGTTTGGACTAGGATATAACAGTGTAGATTTTGAAAGGCTTCAGTCTCACTGTGAGGCAAACAGGATCATTACAAACTTTGAGCCCAGCACGTTCCAGGGAGGAGCGTCATTTAAGGCTGGAGCTTCTCACGAGTTTGGCATTGTGTACTACGACGAAAGAGGTAGACATGGGTACGTAAACCCTATTGGATCTACATTCGTAAAGACCCTTGGAGAGAGAGACGGCGACGACGACAAAGGCCCTGCATTCATTAAGGTGTCAAACATTACTCACTCACCTCCAGAGTGGGCAAAGGCCTACAGGTTTGTGTATAGTAAGAACACCAGTATTGACAAGTTCGTTCAGTACAACGCTGGTGGCGCGTTTGTAGCAAACTCAGATTACGAGGGTGGTAATCCGAGTGAGATTTATGTCTCACTCAATTACCTTCAGGGGCACCCTATCTCTTACGCAAACTCATTTGGAGCCAAGGGTGAAGACGGCACTCCTGTGTTGTACTCCTTTACCCCAGGAGACAGGCTGAGGGTGGTGTCGTATATGCTTTCTTCTGATGAAGAAAACATTTCTCGACTGTTCCCAAACAACTACGAGTTTGAGGTTACAGGCGTGACTCAATTCACAGACAGTAACAATCCATTTGCGTTTACAGATGCCTCAGGAAGTACTGAGGTTAAGGAATCCATGAAGGGGTTGTTCCTCGTGTTGAAAAACAACATTGACGCAACAGGCTTTAGATATCAGGACATAGAGGCGGGCAGCGACAACTGGGGAAGCAACTGCATCTTTGAGATTTATTCTCCAGTAAAAGAGATCGATTCAGAGAACCGACTCTATTACGAGATCGGAGATACGTATCCCATCATCTACGGAGGTGTCGACACTAACGACGACGGGATCGCCAATAGCTATGACTTCTTCCATAAGAATGAAGAAGTCATTCTTACAGAAGGAGATGTGTTCTTTAGACGTCACGCCGTAAACCTAAGAGATGGTGGTGGTGCAAGCGGCTTTATTGATCTTCTGGACCCCGTTGATAACGATGAAGAGGTTGTGGCTGCAGAAGCCAACTTCAAAAGCTACTATCTCGAATCTGAGGCGGCTACAGATCTGTTCCCCTCGAGGGCTCTGTCTATCGGTAGACCGAATATTATCAAGCTTGATGCAAGGGAATCCAACAGGGAGTCAAGCCTCATCCACTCTGAGAGAGATATCGTAGAGTCTAGCAAGGTTGGATATTCTTCGTTCAACAGGACGATTGCTTCTGACCTTGAAATCGACTTCAAGGCTGGGCCTATTCACTACCTGTGTAATCATCAGGACTCGGTGTTCTTTATTCAGAACAACAAGTGCGGCCACATCCCTGTAGACAGGACGCTTATCTCCGATGTGGGAGGCTCTCAAAGCCTCATCGCATCGAGCAAGTTTTTGGGTACGCCAAGGTACTATGCTGGTGACGCAGGCTGCGACGGGAACCCTGAGTCGGTTGTCAATGTAGACACCACTGCATACTTCGTGAACAAGTCTAGAGGAAAGGTATACAAGGTTCACCCATCTAACGGGGTGAACGTTATCTCTGATCTGTCTATGTCTGGATTCTTCAGGGAGGAGTTGGCCGAGGCCGTTGCTAATGGTAAGAGAATTATCGGCGGATACGATCCGATCAAGAAGGAATATCTCCTCTCTATCGTCGAGCCCTCTGACATCGTTCCGTCTGGGGTTACGCCTGAAGTTGACGAGGAGGTGTTTCAGTCTGTTGTTCTGTCTTCGGACGAACAAAACCCAGGCGTTGTCGGTGGCGAGTTCATAGATGAGTCAGAGGTAGAAGAGCCTGATCCTCAACCAGTTATTAGGTTTGACTGGAACTACCCATCAAACCTTTCGTCTTCTGTACACGATGTGTTTTACGAGGGGGGTGTTGGTACTCAGGGCGATCTTGTGGAAAACCTCTCTGTGTTTGCAACAAGCGCAAATGGACTTTCTTTCCCTATCTCTGGGGATGTACCTCAAGCTCTTCAGCTGACGGTAACGGTAGAAAACTATGAGTATCTGCAAAATGAAGCCGCTTTCATCATTAGGTTAGCGGGTATTGATGACAACGGAAACGACGGGTGGACATTTGATATTTCTGATTTGGACAACAATGACGTCGTTACGACCAGGGCCATCCTTACTGGGGATCCAAACTATCTTGAAAGTGAGGCTGGTCTTGCTTGGAACTTCACACCCGCTGTGACTAGTCCTCCGTTCGATTGGATTGAGATTCAAGATTACGCAACGGCAACAATTACGGGGTCTAATGACGATAATCCCCCGTATGCCTGGAGGCAAATTAAAATCAAGCCAAATGGGGGCGACCCTGGGTCAGCGGGTCACACTCACAAAACGACAATTAGGTTCCTTTGCTCGCAGGCGAATCCAGGTTTTGTGCAAACAAACTTCAACCTTCAGAACGTCAGCCCTCTTTCAGCGACGGTTAAGGGCAGGCTTGTCATTGAGGCTTCATCTGACTCTACGCCATTTAAGGTGGGTAGCTTCCCTGGCAACCTCACTAGCAAGGAGGTTGTTCTTAACGGTAACGTCAACTGGCAGCAGGGACAGGAATATGCTGACATTTCGTTTGACGTTGATGCTGGTGGCGTTGTGTATGAGTACAACCCATGCCACCCCGTATACGGTCTCTGGCAACTTCTTCTTGACGAAAACGGTGCCCCATCTCAAAGCGTCGAGTTTACTTTTGGGAATGTGGGTGATCTTCTCGCATCGAACATCATCCAGGACTGGATTGATGACGTGACTGGTGGCGGTGAGTTGACAGAGGAGCAAAACGACGCTTTGGAAGCAGGCTTGACAGAAGCTCTAACAGACTTAATCCTTAGTGGAGGGACCCTCTCTTGCCCTAACATTAACTACGTAGTACTTCCAGGATGACAATAGCTTTCTCAACAAAGTCCAACAGGTGGACGACTAAATACTCTTTTGAGCCGCAGCACTACTTTACGGTAGATCAGCAGCTTGTGAGCTTCAGTCCTCGTGAACTCAACGGCGCCAACGAGCAGGTTGACAACGGGATTGCTTGGAAACACGATGCCACTGAAACCAATAATAGGTTTTACGGGTCTGATTACAATAGCAGTTTCTCTATTATCTCTAATCAAAGTCCTTCTGCTACAAAAAAGTTTGAGGCTATGTCTCTTGAGGAGAGGAGCTACGAGTTCTGGAGTGTAGATGTACAATCATCCTCTGGTGCCTCGGGGTCTACTTCTAACTTCGTGAAGAAGCACAATGACTTCTACGCAGAGATACCTAGGTCTCAAGTCCTTCGTCGTGGTAGGCTAGTTCTTGTAGGTACCATCGATCCAAGCGAGCTTACATTTGATAAAATCAATTCTGGGGTCTTGAAGATGAAGACCATTGAGCCGATTTCTAGCAAGGGTATTCTCGTTTACCCAAAGTTTGCCCCTGCTCACAACAAGCCAAGTGTAATTTTAACCAGTGGGATTTCGAATCCAATCGTAAGCCTTTCGTCGCGCAGCGGCTCAGACGATCAGACCTACGTTAAGATACAATCCATTGACATCAAGTCAAAGACAATCAGCCTCGAAACAAATGGAGTGACGTTTGACACAGCGCAAGAATTGTTTACTGATGCGCCTGGCCCAATCCCTATCTTCTCTCTAGACAACAGATCTGGGGAGGCAATGGATGGTGACTGGTTGAAGATCACTGTCGAGACCACTGGAATTAACCCATCTTTTGAGCTCTACGCTGTGAACGTAGACCAGCACGTCGTTAACCTTGACCACAGTTTGGGTCAAAATAACTAAATTTGTATCATGAGTACTCAGCAATTAACACCGCAGCAGCTGTACATGCAGGCTATGGCCAATCCAACTCGCCAGAGACAGCAGGGGGTTCAAAGAACTGCAGCTGGTGGGCTTGATTTCTTTCGCGGTATGCGGATGCAGAATCAGGCAGAAGGAAACATCGAGGACATTGGTGCTCAGATTGACGAGATTCAGGGGCGCATGGACGAGATGACCCCGCCCAGCCTCATGGGTGATGAGGCTGTGGCTGCCGCTACCAGAAACGCAGCTATCCTCGGTCAGAACTTTCAGCAAGATCCATCGGCAGAGCTGGCAGCTGCACAAACAGCGATTGAGTCTGGAGCAGATCCAGCTACGGTAGCCCGCCTTCAGGCCGAAACTCTCGCTAAAGAGCAGGAAAGAAACCAGCTCAGGGGGCAAGATACCTTTAATCAAGGGCTCTCTCTTGCCAATCAAGATATCATGAATCAGTATCAATTTCAGCAGCAGGGTATGCAGAATGAAATGGATGCTGCTCTTCAGGAACTTCAGATCGCTCAGCAAGAATCCCTTGCGGGTCAACAGCTCAAAGGCCAAGGAACTCAGAATCTTGTTACTGGCCTCACTCAGTTTGCAGGCAACTTTGAAAAGAACTTGGCCGACGTAAAAGACAAAGACGGCAACATACTCCAAGAAGCCACTGGTCTTCAGAACTTTGGGGCAAACCTTGGTCTCAATCCTAATGTTGCCGCTCACGGCATGTCGGTTCAGAAGACTCCAGGTGAGTACAGCCACGAAACCAACGACATGATCCTCGTGTCGCAAGCAGAGGATGGCAGCCTCATCGACACAGGCAACCGACTAACGGGAGGTGAGTTTGTGATTGACCCCTTTAATGCGGGGGAGATGCGTCAGTCACACGAAAAGATTGATCCTGTTGAGCTTGAGAAAGTCAGGCAGGGTAGAACACGGATGACCGAAGACATGGCTGAGAACCTGATGCGACTTTACGACGCAGTCAGGTTCATTAACGAGCCGCAGTTCCAAGACGAGTATCAAGCATAATGGCTAAGAAAGACCCATACTACGATCACCTGAAGCCGAAGCTCCCGCCAGTGAGTTTCTCTCGGATGATGGAGCAACAGATTCAGATTGTGGAGCAGCAACGTGCGCAGCGTGCTGCAGCTGAATTTGAAATGCAGAAGAGCAGACAGAAGCAGCTCGAGAGCCAGCAGAAGGAGCTGCTTGGTTTTGACGTGTCTGACATGTCAGAGCTTGACAAGCAGACCTTCGGGGCCAAGAGAGACTGGCTGAAGGGTAGGATTGACAACTACTATTACACGGGCGGCAATACTGGTGAGTTTGTTGAGGACGTCAACAGCCTCAAGATGTTGCATCAAGAGCTTGGCAATCATTACGATAACGTCAAGTCGTCTATGCAAAACCTAGAGGGTTGGGTCACTGGCACCAAGGACTGGACAGACAAGGATCTTGACCTCAAGGACGACATGAACAGCCTGAACATGAAGCGTCAGATGTGGGAGATGTCAGGCATCGACCCAGAAAGCTTCAGGGTAGACGTCAATGGCGACGCATACGGGTTCTACACAGACATCAATGGTAACCGACTCAAGGACGCTAACGGCAACGACCAGTTCGGTCTTGCCTTTCAGTCTCCAACACGCGGGTCACAGGAGTATTTCTCTCCTACTGTCATGCCATACGAGGACCTGCTGCCAGCCAAGTTTGCGGAGAGCTTTCACAAGACGCTGACAAAGATTCGTCAGGACCCTAACACAAACCTCCAGCAGAAGCAGGAGATGTTGAGGTCGTACATTACGCAGAGCGCTATGGGTAACCCAAGTGTTTTGGCTACGGCT
>MDSZ01209415.1_pt1 | contig 11624 bp, 11 predicted proteins | sample 811201 | NCBI WGS metagenome assembly MDSZ01 (sample SAMN05326647, study PRJNA326480) | marine metagenome | isolation source: seawater | place: Indian Ocean: North | collected 2010 | reverse complement strand
TGCAACAAAATATGCAGAAAAACCAATAAGAGCAAAGGCTGACTTTAACAGAAATGAAGCCCAGAGGCCCATTCCACTAACAGTTCCAATCATTGGCCCGTAGGTCCGCTCTAAAAATACGTATGAACCACCACTAGTTGGCATTCCTGAGGAAAGTTCCGATTTAGATAATGCTCCTGGTAAGACTACCGATGCTGCTAATAAAAAGGCCAACCAAATCCCTGGTCCCATGATTTGGGCAGCAAATGTTGGTGTCACAAATATCCCAGGTAACATAGCTGAGAGTGATATGATGACAACGCCCGCTAAACCAATGGTTCTGGCCAAAGAACCCTTTATTTCTTCAGTAGCACCCTTAATATCCCCAGATACTACGCTTTTGATAATTTTTTCAACAGTATTTTTTGCCACATAATCCCTCCGATTTACGATACCAAATGACTGAGCAATTGTTGTTATACAGACCAAGACTATATTCTATTGCCCAATATTTGAAGAAATATTTCTGTAATTCGATAATTTAGATTTTAGCGATTACCTTCATTTCGACAGCGATTGGCGTTGGTAATGCGCGAATTGCTAGTGTAGTTCTTGTTGGCCCTACTTTACCAAGCGTTTCAGCCCAAACTTCGTTATAGCCCTTGAAATCACGGTCCATATCGATTAAGAATGATGTGACATCTAAGACATTGTCAATAGATGAGCCAGCTTCTTCTAGAATCCGAGAAATATTATCAATTACTGCTTGAGTTTGTGCTTTAATATCATAATTTAGTGTTTTTCCATCTCCATCATGGATAGGCCCACCAGGTATTGCATTGGTTCCTGGTTGCCTTGGTCCAACACCGGAAAGATAGAGTAAGTCGCCAACTCTTCTAGCATGTGGATATGCGCCAACTGGCTTAGGTGCGGCATCAGTATTTACTGAGCCTTCTGCATTTGTTGGGTCCCAAAGTTCAGGTCCGCTATCATCAGGAGACGGTTTGGTTTCCAAATCAGTGGCAACTACGTTGTCTAATACTCCTCTTTCACCGGTGAACACTTCTACTTCATCCTCGTCATATTCCTTGTCACCAAATCCAGATGATGTTGGATTTAGGCGTACTACTGCGCATCCAGCGCCATGAATTGCTTCGTATGCCAATACTTCTCCAGTTAGGTCGTTGCGATTTCCGTTCATTGCTGATAGCCACCACATCGGTTTGAAATTGACTACTTTTTGTACGCGGATTTGTTGTTGAATCGTACGAGATAATTGACCTACATCTTCTAGTCTGCCTTCTTTCAAAAATTCTAATATTTTCCTGTTCCATTCATCATCTTTCAATGAATGAATCCGGTCATCTTTTGCTTCGATATGTTCAGTAAACATCCTGTTTGATAGCGACATGGCGGTTATTGCCACTGCCTTTCGGCCTGTTTTTTTGACCAAATCTCGACAAGACTTAGCCAGCACAGTCGTCTCACTGCGGTCTGCATAAACATTTGAAGAAACTATTACTGCAGGTATCTTATTATCTGGATTTAATAATGTTAGAGCAACTACAGAACCAACATCGATGGGAAATCCTCGGTAATTAACACACCTGCTTTGCAGTCCGCGAGAATGGTTTTCAGTATTCCACATGGCAGCAAATTCAGCATCGATATTGAATGAATAGTTAATTGAGCCTAAGTCATGAAAATCATGGTCAACCATTACCCATTCAGGATTTGGATCTGAAATCATTTGATGACCAATGATACTTGGCCAAGTTGTTGAATAAATAATCAATAAATCTGCTCCACTATTTGTGATAATGTCTGCTGCTTTGTCATACGCAGCACGTAGTTTACCCCAACCTTCATTTTGATCTGGTGCTAAAACAGTGTGAGGATGGACTGGCACAATAAATGATTCAACAATTTCACCACTAGACATTATTATTCCCCCTTATGTTGGTAGACTGGCCATTCAACTATTGCATTTCCAGTGCCAATTATGGTGCCGTATCCATGAAGAATCGCTGGATAATCAGGTACTTCGAGAGTTGATAATAACCATGTGAATGCGCCGCCATCCGTTTCAGCAATTGCTTGTTCAGTAAATTCTGGCATTTCATCGATAAGTCTTTGACATTGTCCAGATTTCATATAATCGATCATTCGCATGTCCCAAAGATGCATAGCATGGCTAGTAATGTGTTCTTTACTCATGTCTTCAGGAATTTTTGACTCGGTGGTAAAGTGTCGGTGAGATAGGGAATTACTTGCTAAGACAACTACTTTTTTACCACTCTCTAATATTGCTTCTCTAGTGACTCTGCCAAGTTCCATCATCATTTCTTGCATAACTTCTACCGAATAATAAGCTCTTGAACGGTTACTGGATATTACTACTAGTGGCTTATCCCATTCTGGCCTAAACATATGACCGGTGGTAATGGTTCCATAGTCAACTCGAAAATCAGGATTTGTCATCATCTTCACTGCTAAACCAGCATCTTGGGCTTTGTCATGAATTTGCTTTGCCAATTCAACATCGACATTCATATCATAATGATAACGAAATAAATTGGGGAATATTGGGTCAACAGAAAGGCTTTGAAAATTCTCTAGGCCAAGGAAATGGGTTCCAATATAGGTTTGCCAATGTGGTGATAGGACTACAATTGCGTCATAGTCTACGTCTTTTAGTGATTCACGCAATCTTTCATAGCCCCATCTTAACTGTTCCCAACCGCCCTCTGCTACAGGCTCATTTTGTGATGGGTTTTCTGCATAGACAAGATGAGGAGGATGGGGCGCTAAACAACCGGCAACAATCTCTCCCTTCGCCATAAACAAGCCTAGTGGTAGGTTGCCTATATTTTGTCCGGATAGAATTTCTATGCCCTAAGACTCAAACACCAGCGCAGTTTGGCGTATCCATGGACGAGATGGCCAGTGACATTCCAGTTTACGCTAGTTCGTCTAATGATTCTGAATTAGACCGTGTTGATGGTATTGATTTTGAAACCGGAATGCGTCATATCATCGCCCCAGCAGTATTCGGTATGATTGTGGGAATTATATTTCAGGAATATATCACTCCCGAGTATAATTGGCCATCACCTCCACAAGGCGCGATTTTGTCATCAATAATCCTTTCACCACTGCTTTATTTCATCTTAGTAAGGGATAAAGCCTCTCGCTGGTTTGAATATACTCTAGGTTTAGCCACCCCAGGAATAATATTTTTCGTGATTTGGTTTTCTGGCTGGGGGGCGGTATTTTGTGGCGGTTATGGAGCGTTATTACTATGGGTTTGGATCTCAACATCTTGGGGCAGATATGATTTGCCCCCGTTTAGGTATGGTGTCTGGCATGCATTTGCAGTAGACATAGGTGCCTTTTCGGGAGCATTACTTGTTTACAGCATCGGTCTATGATGTGTAGCTTTCTGAGTCGTTAGGGAAATCCCCTTGGCGAACATCATCACAATATTGCTTTATCGCACCGTCTATTTCATCGGCTAGATTCAAGTATCTGCGAAGGAATCTTGGCGAGAAATCCATAGTTATTCCTAGTAAATCATGCAATACTAGAACTTGACCATCACAATCTGGCCCAGCACCGATACCGATGGTTGGAATATCGATTGCTTCAGTGACCTTTTTGGCTAATTCACGAGGTATTTTCTCAAGTACTACTGCAAAGCAGCCGGCTGCTTCCAATATTTTAGCATCTTCAATTAATTTGTTGGCTTCTTCATCTTCTTTTGCTCTAACACTGTAAGTGCCAAACTTGTAAATCGATTGCGGAGTTAGGCCCAAGTGACCCATTACAGGAATACCTGCAGTTAGAATTCGTTTTATTGATTCAGTAATTTCTGCTCCACCTTCAAGTTTTACTGCATGACCTTCGGCCTCTTTCATGATTCTAATCGCTGATTCAAGAGCAATTGCTGAATTACCTTGGTAGGTTCCAAATGGCATATCAACAACAATTAGTGCTCTATCAACGGCTCTTTTGACACACTGTGCATGGTATATCATATGGTCTAATGTCATGGGTACAGTAGTAACTTGACCTGCCATTACATTTGAAGCAGAATCACCCACTAGTATGACATCGACTCCAGCATTATCAACTAATTTTGCCAGAGAGTAATCATACGCGGTTAGCATAGTGATTTTTTCATCTGCACGTTTCATTTCTTGAAGCGTGTGGGTTGTGACCTTCTTGGCTTTGCCGTGAACGGACATAGTTATTCCAGCAGCGCCATTGTTTTGAAACTCTCGCTTGCCAAAAACGGTTCAAACGTCCATTTCAGCCAAAAATCGGGTCAATTGCAAAAAAACCTCTTTTGAGTCAGCGCATGAAAGTAACTGATACTTGTACTCGGGGTCACTAATTGTTAATGCAGCAACTGCAAACATTGAGGCTGAAGAATCGTCTACGACCATTTCAGTTCGATCTTCAATCCAATCATCAAGAGTTTCTTTATCAATTTGTAGGATGCCACCGATTTTACTTAAGATTCCGTTGAGGGTATTTTTCAGTTCAGTCTGCTGGAAGTTTGTCAGTTCATCTTCATCTGGAAGATAGGTCACATCAGCAGAGAGATATAATTTAGAATGTTCGCTGCCTTCTGGAACTCTTTCAAGTATGGTTTCTAGGTCTGGTAATATTCCTGCCTCTGGTATCAAATCAATCATTGATTCATTTTCAAACGGTGGTAGAATCGGGTCATGGACCTTGTTAATTTGAAACCTTCTGCGCCCGACAAATTCGATGAAATGATTACTGCCTTTTGTTTCATGACTGATTATTTCAGCCTCACAGCCAAACATTCTAGGGCCACTCCAGCCATTGTGAATTGCCATGGGGTCAGTCATTACCATGCCAAAAGGTCTCTCATCAAGTAAACAATCATCAAGCATTTGTCGGTATCTCGGCTCAAAAATTCTCAGGCTTTGAATTTCTCCAGGCATCAGCACCATTGGCAGAACAAATAATGGGAGATTGTCTACCTCGGGCATAGGCTAAAATGTGTGGTTCTACTTTTGAAGATATGTTCATTCATCTTTTACACATATGTTGCTTAATTCAGAAAAGAAATTCAATGACCAATCTCCACCTTCTCTACCAACTCCTGAATTTTTAACGCCGCCAAATGGAGTTCTTAGGTCTCGATGGAGCCATGTATTTACCCATAATATACCGCTATCAACTTGTTTGGCAAACTCCTTTCCTCTTGACGTATTAGTTGTCCATATAGAGCCGGCCAATCCATACTGAGTGCTGTTAGTCATCTCAAGTGCTTGAATATCAGAATCAAATTTATGCAATGTTACCACTGGTCCAAATATTTCTTCTGTTGCACATCTTGAACTAATTGCCAGGTTTTCAATAATGGTTGGACTGATGAAGAAGCCATTGTGGAGACTGGCTTGCTCTGGAATAATCCGTTGACCACCATAGGCGATTTCCCCCCCTTCTTGCTTGGCCAATTCAATGTATGAGAGGACCTTTTCCATATGTTGTTGTGAGATTACTGAACCGATGTCAGTTGACTCATCATCTGGATTGCCAACCTTCATAGCAGCAACAGCAGCAATAAATTTTGGAACAAAATCATCATAAATTTTAGCATCAACAAGTACTCGTGAACCACACAAACAGACTTGCCCCGAATTGGTAAATGCTGCCTTTGCAGCACCTTTAGCAGCAACCTCTAAGTCAGCATCATCAAGGATAATAGTGGCATTTTTACCGCCTAATTCAAGTGATAATTTTTTGAACATCGGACCAGCAGTTCTCGCCACAATCTTACCCGTTTCAGTGCCTCCAGTGAATGATATTGCAGTTATGTCAGGATGTTCTAAGATTGCTTGTCCTGCACTGGGACCAAGGCCATGAACGATATTTACCACGCCTTTTGGGAAGTTGATATCATTAAGTGTCTGGGCTAATAAATTAGCAGTCATTGGAGTCATTTCACTTGGTTTAGCTACTATGGTATTACCCATAACTAAGGCGGGTGCGACTTTCCAAGATAGCAGATACAGCGGCAAATTCCACGGCGTGATCAATCCGACAACACCAACAGGTTTGCGAATTACATAATTTGTCGCATCAGCCATAGTGAACTTATTTTCATTCTGCTGTTTAGCATGCTGTGCAAAAAATCTGAAGTTACTAATGCTGCGTGCAGCGTCAACTCTTCTAGCCAAACCAATTGGTTTTCCAGTATCCATGCTTTCGGTTTTAGCAATATCTTCTGTCCTTTCCTCCAAGGCTTGAGCAATTTTGTTGAGCCAATTTATTCTCTCATCTTTGCTAAGTCCACGCCAATCAGGTAAGGCAAGTTTCGCTGCCTTTGTTGCCTCTGCTACGTCATCAAAATTTGAATCAGGAATTTGGGCAATGATTTGTCCAGTAGCGGGGTTGATATTATCAAGCATATTACCACTAGATGGCAAAGTAAATTCACCATTGATGTAATTGTAAATCTGCAAATTTACCCCTCAATGTCATATGTCCAGCGGTCTTGATCAGGGTCCCACTCATCCCAAGTATCGATTGTTTGAAGTGTTTCATGGTAGGACTCTGGTACAATACCAGGGACAATAAACGCTTTTTGTCGATGTAATGGGTAAGGGTTGCGTAACTCAATTCCAAGGACCCCAAGAATTGCTCTAGCAATATACCATGTTGCTTGTGAGTTCCAGCCGTGAGCGATCTTAACTACCACTCCCAAACCTTTGGGATAATCTGGGTGTTCTATCGCTAGACCTAACAGTCCATCAGCGCCCTCTTTGGCGATTACTTTGCCTTCACCTGCTTTTAGAATAGTAGAATCCAATCTGTTGAATCCACCTACTAAGTCAGGGTGTCTAACCATTGCTTCCCATATCCAATCATCGTCTTTATCACGTACTAAACCAGCATAAATTTGCGCCAACTCGGAAACAGTATTGGAGACTGTTGGCAGTCCACAACCATCTTTAGCATATCTAAGCGGTTTCCAATCCGGACCCAAATAAGTGCGAATCTGTTCCATGTATGCAGAAAATACCTCGTGATTTGGTAAGGTGTAACCCGCACGATTCCAACCCTTCTTACGACATCCGTGAAGGATTGCCGCATGTTCGCCTGAGCAAGTGTGGAACCATCTTCTTGGTCTCCTGACTTGCCTGCCAAATTGAATTAGAGGGACATCTAATGGAGTCAACATCAATGGCCACTCTTCCTCATAGAGTAATGATTGAGCGGCAGCAACGTGTTCTGTATCGCCGTTATGGGATGCTACAGAAATTGCTTTTTGTTCCCAACTGACATCGGCTAATTCTTCGGTAAATGCTTTGAGCATAAATGGCTTCATCATTGACCTGCCATAACATAGCACATTTCCGCCAAATGAATGTATTACTTCATTACCATGCGCCCAGGCTACTGCGCCGTGGATTGTCGTCTCAGATACTCCATTTCTTCGATAATCAACCAATGGTTCCCAATCTACTTCACGGCCAGTAGGAATCCCTTCAATATTCTCGCCAAGTGATGATTCGGGGTACATAGAGCTGCCAGGTCGGCCACCTTTAACTGCGGAAGGGATATGTTTCTCGCTCATTTTTTTGCCTCCAACATAGTATTGACCATTGGTACTACCTTTTCCATATATGCTGACATATTACGGCAAACTCGATTAGAATCATGATTAAAGAAATCAAACCAAGCCATTACGGTGTCTTCAGGATGAAACCTTTCTACGATTTGTTGAGCAACTTCAGATACATTTCCAATCAATGCATTATTTGCTGCTTTGCTAACTTTTTCAGGGTCAATAGTCCCTTCAAGAGCATTCCAATATGCTTGTAGCGCACTTTCTGCTTCCTGCTTAGCAGCATGACTTTGCTCCTCTCCGGTCAAACCATCTTCGTCATTTAAGAATACAAAACTGGTTCTTGGCATGTAACTTCTTTGCCAGAGGCCGCCGTCTTTATGGAAACATGCAGACATTCTTTCATGGGTGGAATCAATGATGGTTGGTGAGGTGATCGATAGATTAAACACCTTAACTGGCAAAAAAGAATTAACAAATTCTTGAGTTTTAGGGTCATGAGTGCCAGCTATAAGTTCTAATTGGTCACGATTCCAAGTTTTTGGAATAATTGAAATTTCTTCAAATTGGTACCTGTTTGGAATAATAATTTCATTTGCCACATCATCACCAGAATCAGCCAAATAGGCTGCTTGAACAGCAGCCCAATCTTCGTCACTACGGAAATTATCTCTGGTAAGATTCGTCGTTCTAATATCTTGGCTGCTAATTATGTCACCTCTTAGTAGTCTGAGGAATATCTCGCTTGCTTCCATGAAAATTTGACCACGTAGTGCTTTCCAAGCAGCCTTTTCCCACGAGTTTCGTGGAGTTATTCCGTAAGGTCTAGCCATAAATTCAAATCTACCTGCACTAAAGCCAACATGCAATTTTCGATTTTTATCAAGCATTGATAAAAATTGAACAGTATTTGCTATTCGTTCTGCCTGAGCGATTGGCCCTCCACTAGCCAGAATACTAACTACAGCCGAGCCAATGTCAATATTACTGGTTTGCCTAAAACTCTCCATGGCTAATTGTGGGAAGTCTGTACACAATCCAACTTCGCCTTGCCAATGCGGGACTACAGGACTTGAGTTCATCTTCTGAGTTTCGGTTGAAAGATGTGCTTGAGCAATCCAACCTACTCCAAACCCTAGCATGTCAGCATGCTTTAATTGTTGGAAATAATTGTCAAACATAGTTTTCTCAGACGGAGTCTTACCGTCCACGCCAGGAGTCTGGCTGATTGAGAAGAAAATGTCATGCTTCATGACTTGCCACCGGTCATCCCAAACACTCTTAGGACATAATCGATGTGGAAGTGAGTTAATCTGAGTTAGGATTCTCTAAATTGGTTAGTGCTTCAAGCCTCTCGCGAATTTGTACTGGTGCTTGGAGTCCAAAAGCAATGAATGAATGCAAGCAATCAGACAGGTGAATCATCGCTGCCTGATAGTCGCCTTGGATCTCACAAATGTCTGCTAAGCCCCATCTGGCGACAAATTGTCCCGATACATCTTCTAAGTCATTGGACAATTCTAATGACTGGGTGTAGAGGTCAATTGCTGCATCAAATGTTCCCAGCGATGCTTGAGTGTGTGCCAAGTCGGATAGTGCTTCCATCATTCCTTCTTGATCATTTGAGTTAGTTAGTAATTCAACTCTTCTAGTACCATTAACTAAAGCCGAATCAAGGTTATTTTGTCGCTTATCACAGGCTTCTAAAACTGCTAAACTATAGACAAGTCCTGAGTTATCAGATATCTTTTCTCTAATTCGCATCGAGCGTGTAATAAACACTTTACAATCATCATAATTTTCATGACTTAAGCATATCAGTCCTATGTGGTGTAATACTGCAGCTGCTAGTGCCTCTCCGTCGTTTATTTTTTCCGATTTAGCGGCCAGTTCAACAAATTTTTCTTGTTCAGAATCAACAATTTTTAGTTGTTCAAATTCGACCCATCCGGATTCTAATTCATCTTCTGATACTTTCCTTGCATGTTCAAGCAGACGGTTAACTAGATCGAAATCTTCTAGTTCTTCGGCTAATGGAATCAAACGTAAGGCCAGAGGAGTATTGACATTTTCTATTGCCCCCCCATCGGTAAGCATTGAGACTATTTTCTTTGCCTGTTGGGCACTAACCTCGCCGTTCATGCCCGTGCCAAGACCCTAGCATGAATAACCTATTCCAACGGATTTAGCAATAATCTTGATAACAAAAATGACTAACCATCAAGGAGATGGGCTCTCTTGATGGTTATCTTCAGGCGCTAAGTTTAGTGGCAATCCTTATTCTTGCGCCAATGACCATTCATTTGGCGATTCACAAGGATGAAAATACTGTTTTTGTCTATATCGAGGCAGAGGAAGAAGAATCAGAAGAAGGTGCTGAAGGTCGAGAAATTCCCGAATTAAACCGCTCTGAAGTAGCACGAATTGCTACTTTTAACATACAGGTTTTTGGTAAAACAAAAATGGATAAACCTGAGGTAGTAAGTCAATTAGTCGATATTGTTCTGCAATATGATATGGTTGCTGTACAGGAAGTCAAAGATATTGACCAAACTGTACCATATGAATTCCTTGATGAAATAAACAACCAATCGGGAGATAATTGGAATATGTCACTGAGTCCAAGGAGTGGAGTTAATGCCTCTTCTTCTGCTCAAGAACAATACGTCTACTACTACAACACCACTGTTTTTAGAGAATTAGGAAATGGTACTCTGTACAATGATTCTAGTGATGATTTGTTTCAACGTGAACCTTACTTAGCTACCTTTGAATTACTAAATGAAAGCGGTAATAGTTCAGGATTTGATTTTACCATATTCTCTATCCACACTAAACCTGCTTTGGCAATGGAGGAAATCAATGCCTTACACACAGTGGTAGAGAGTTATCGTGAGAATAACACAGAGGAAACAGATTTGATTATTCTCGGTGATTTTAATGCTGATTGTAGTTATGCAAATTCACAAGAATTGTGGGAATCGCCAATGCGACTGCCACAATATAATTGGTTGGTAAATGACCTTGCAGATACCACGGTTTCATCAACTGATTGTGCCTATGACCGCATAGTTACTTTGGATGAATTAAATGGGCGATTAGTTGGTTCTTGGGGTATAGATACCTCATTTAATTCAACTGATGTATCAGACCATTATCCCGTTTGGTTTGATTTGTATCGCTAATCAAATTCCTCTTAGACGGCCGCCATCAACTGCTAGAGAAACACCGCGAATTGCTCCAGAAGCAGGCATTGCAAGGAATGTAATTGCTGATGCGGTTTCAAGTGGATCTACTAATCGCTCAATAGGGACTTGCGACATCCATCCATCATGGATTTCTTGATGAGACTTGCCAGTTCTTTGGTTGATGCTACTAGCAAGGTTATCAAGTCTTTCAGTTGCAGTAAATCCTGGCAGGACATTGTTAATTGTAATACAAGGTGCTAACTCTCTTGACAGTGATTTTGCCCAACTAGCCATGGCACCTCGTAGCGTATTAGAAAAGCCAATATTTGGAATCGGTTCTTTGACTGAGGTGGAAATAATTTGGATTATGCGGCCGTAACCTTGTTGCTCCATTACTGGTGCTAATTGTTTTGTTATCTTGTGGGATGCGTGTAAATGTCTGGTGAATGGAGCATGGAAATCGTCTACAGAATTATCCAATAATGGGCCGCCAGGCGGGCCGCCTGAATTATTAATTAAGATATGAACAGGGCCTAAATTTTCAATTATTTCGGAAATAATATAATCTAATTTTTCTAATTCTTCAAGATCTACGACTCTAAAATTATGTTTGCCATCACCCAGGCCAGCCAATACATTAGTTAATTGATGAAGAGAATCTTTCTTTCTTGCACAAATTGTAACATCAGCACCTGCGCAAGCCATCATCTTGGCGGTTGCAGCACCTATCCCTTTACTTGCTCCAAAGATTAAGGCATGCTTTCCCGATAAAGCATTTTTCGAGTAGGGGAAATCCTTTCCAAGCAGGTCCATGTCAATGCCATAAGGTACTAAGCAATATTATTATG
>MDSZ01181382.1_pt1 | contig 11624 bp, 8 predicted proteins | sample 811201 | NCBI WGS metagenome assembly MDSZ01 (sample SAMN05326647, study PRJNA326480) | marine metagenome | isolation source: seawater | place: Indian Ocean: North | collected 2010 | reverse complement strand
TTTCCAGTTCTTCTTCTACACCATGGGCGAAAGCCAGATGGGTCGCTTCGGCTTTTCCAGCTGGACGCTGCACATGGCGTCGATCATCATCTTCGGCACGTGCTGGGGCTTTGCCTTTCGCGAGTGGAAGGATGCCGCCCCTGCCGTCCGCCGCATGGTATGGAGCGGCGTTGGCCTGCTGATCCTGGCGACGATCATCATCGGCTATGGCAACAGGCTGGCGCTATGATGCGCTGGACGCTCGCCGCCGCCCTGATGCTGGGCCTGGCCGCACCGGTGGCGGCCGATGCGCCATTGCTGACATCGCACCTGCGCATCCACGATCCCTGGGTGGTGGCGGACGACAGGAGCCAGATCTACTGGCTGTTTTCGAAGAATGACCCGGCGGTGACGGGCGAACCGCGCGTGGGCATCATGGCCTATGCCAGCAGCGACCTGGCCCATTGGCAAAAGCCCCGGCTGGTGTTCGCCCTGCCGCGGGACAATTGGGCCGATGATGGCGGCTGGGCGCCCGAAGTGCATCGCTGGAAGGGGCGCTGGTATCTTTTCGCGACCTTTCACAACGAAAAGGCGGCCCTGCCAGCCAGGTCCAAACGTCCGCTTTATCGGCGCGCGACCCTGCTGGCGGTGGCCGACCGGATCGAGGGGCCATATACCCTGATCCGTAGAGGAGAGCCGCCGACGCCGGCGGACGCCATGACGCTGGATGGCACGCTGCATGTTGATGCGGCGGGCAAGCCGTGGATGGTCTATGCGCATGAATGGCTGCAACTTGGGGTCGGCACGATCGAGGCGTTGCCGCTCAAGGACGACCTGTCACCTGCCGGCAAGCCGCGCGTCCTGTTCCGGGCCGACGCCGCCGACTGGGTGGTGGGGCAGAAGCAGCCCGAAGGCGATACCGGCTACGTCACTGACGGGCCGGAATTGTTCCGCACGAAGACGGGGACGCTGCTGATGCTCTGGTCGAGCTGGGGCAAGGACGGTTATGTCCAGGCGCAGGCGCGATCGACCAGCGGGACGCTGGCGGGGCCGTGGGAGCAATTGGGGCCGCTGATCGAGCCGGACAGTGGGCATGGCATGCTGTTCCACGCATTCGATGGGCGGCTGATGCTGGTGCTGCACCGCCCGTTCAAGCGGGCCTTGGCGAAATTCTATGAAATGCGCGATACGGGCGACCGGCTGGAGGTGGTGCGCGAAGCGGTGGAACTAGATGGCGAGGCCTATCCCACCCATGGCTGCCCGATGGAGGCGCGCGATGCTGGCTGCTGATCTGGTCTGGCCGCTGCACGGGGCGGCCAGCGGCGCATTCACGCTGGAGGATGACGCCGCAGCGCCTGAGGTGGTCGTCGTCAGCGCCGTCGAACGACCGGTGCTGCTGGGCTATGCGCCCGAACGCCCCAATGGCCGGGGGATGCTGGTGCTGGGCGGTGGCGGGTACACCGCGCTGATGGCGGGGCGGGAGGGCGTGCAGGTCGCGCGCTGGCTGAATGGCCTTGGCTATCATGCCTTCGTTCTGATCCACCGCTTTCCCCATGCCGGGACCGGGCCGGCGGCCCCGCTGGACGACGCAATGGCGGCGATGGCGATGATCCGTCGCAGCGGCCTTGCCGATCGGGGGCTGGGCGTCGTCGGCCTTTCGTCGGGTGGTCATCTCGCCGCCTGCCTGGCGGCCGCCTATCCTGCCGAATGGGGGACAGGGACACCCCAGCGGCCGGACATCATGGTGATCGGCTATGCGCCCATTTCCACCAATGCCAGCGGGCGGACGATCATCGCCGACAAGCCCCCGTTGCCGCCGGTGGAAAAGCAGGCGCTGTATGATGCATTGCAGCCCGACGCGCAGCTGCTGGCCGGTCCCCCGCCTGCCTTCATCGTCTATGCCGGCAATGATCCGGTGGTGCCGGTGGACAATGCCCATCGGCTGGCAGGGGCATGGCGCGATGCGGGCGGACGCGCGGAACTGCATGTCTTTGCCGACGCGCCGCATGGCTTTGCGCTCGATACGCCCGACTTGCCGGTGTCGCTATGGCCGCGCCTGTGCGAAGCATGGTTGCGTCAGGAAGGGTTCCTGTGAGCCGGGGTCAATGCCGGGCGGGCACGGCGTCGGACTGGCGGCGGATGAGCTGATAGTCGAGTTTCACAGCGGCGATGCTGCCCGCGCTGCCTTCTTCCTGGCTGCGGAACCGCATGGCGAGGAGGCCGATTGCTTCGCGGCTCATGTCGCGGATAGGCTGGCGAATGGTGGTCAGCGCGGGCCAGATGGCGCTGGCGAGCGGCGTGTCGTCGAAACCGCAGATGCTGATGTCGCCGGGCACGTTCAGCCGGCGCTGATGCGCGACGGTGATGGCGGCGGCCGCCATATCGTCATTGCAGGCGAAGATCGCGGTCGGTGGCGTTGCAAGGCCAAGCAACAGTTCGGCCGCGTCCAATCCCGAGCGGAAGGAAAAGTCGCCCGCCGCCACCAGCGCGTCATCGACCGCGATGCCATGATCCGCCAGGCAGTCGCGAAACCCTTGTAGCCGCCGGGCGCTGGCGCGGTGACGCGGATTGCCCTCGATAAAACCAATGCGCCGGTGGCCAAGGTCGATCAGGTGGCGGGCAAGATCATAGGCGGCATGTCTATCGTCCGTGCCGACCGACAGCCGGTCCGGGCCGTCTCTGTCGGGCGCGATCGCCACCACGGCGATGTCGCGCTGGGTCAGAAGATCGACCAGTTCCGACCAGTCGCACAGCGGCGGGGGCAGGATGACACCGGCCACATGCGCCTGCGCGACCTGATCGACCACCTCCTGCGCGGAGGCGCCGGGCGCACATTGTTCGACCACCAGATGCAGGTGACGCTGGGGCGCTTCAGCCAGAGCGCCGAGCAGCAATTCGCCAAGATAGGCCGATGTGGTGCTGTTACTGTGGAGCAGCGCGACGCGCCGGTCGGCGCTGCCTGCCAATGCGCGCGCGGACGCATTGGGAACATAGCCCAGCGCCTCCACCGCGCGCGCCACGGCCTGCCGCGCGCTGGGACTGACCAGCGCCTTGCCGTTTATGGCGCGCGATGCGGTCATGACCGATACGCCGGCACGGGCGGCGACATCCTTGATCGTGGGCGGCTTGCGGTCGTTTCTCTGCATCGTGACCGATCCTTAGCCATTTTGCAGGCAAAGGAAAATCGGCCCTGATCAGGGGGTCAGGCGGATCGTGACGGGGGCGTTGCGATCGACGCTGATGATACCGCTCTTTTCCTGGAGTTCGGCAATCTGAATAACGGATCGGCGATGCCATTCAGGGTCGGCCTTCGCCTCATCCTCGCCATCCTGATGGACGAAATAGAGGATATAGGCCCGGTCGCCGGCAACAACGATATCGGGATGTTGGCCCTTTGCGCGATCAGTGGGGTGGCGGCCAGACGTGCCTAGAATATGGCCGGGCTGCGTGATCCAATTGTCGCCGCCATCGTCGGATCGCATGACCAGCAGCCCTTTCCACGCGTCGGAAATGAGCCAGGTGCGCCCCTTCCAGCGAAAGGCCTTGGGGCCTTCGCCCGGCGTCTGCGTCAGCCGCTTCCCGACCGTCCAGTGGACAAGGTCCGGGCTGTCGGCGGTGACGATCGCCTTGTTCTGCCGCTCATCATTGAAAAAGAGGCGGTAGTGGCTCTGGCCCAGCGCCAGCACGCTGGCGTCGATGACGCGGTCTGACCCGAGATCGAGCCGGTCGCCGCAAGTCCATGACGCAAGATCGGGGCTGGTCAGATGGACGATGTAGCGCGGCGCATTCCAGTCGCGAAAGACGCCGGGCACGACCGTCAGCCACATATGCCACTGGCCCGCCAGCCATTGCACTTCGGGCGCCCACAAGGTGGGACCGGTGCAGCCTTGGGGAATATCGGCCGTGCCGCTGTACCGCCACTGCGCGCCGTCCTTCGACCGCGCAGTGCCGATCGCGGTGCCATGCACCCAGCGCACATCCTTTTCGTCGGCGCGGGGCAGGTCGGCGCGGCGATTGGTGTAGAACATCACCCATTCGCCCGTCGCCTTGTCGTAGACGGTCGATGCGTCCGCCGCGCCGTCATGCACCGGGTCGCGATAGAGCGGTTTTGGCGCAACCGGCGCGCTGGATGCCGCCATCGCCATCAGCAACAGCGATGCGATCATCGCAGCAGGGCCAGGTCGATGGCGTCGGCCATGACGGCAAAGCCCGCATCATTGGGATGCAGCGCGTCGCCCACATCATAGGGCTTGGCCATGCGCGCGGGGTCGGCCGGATCGGCGACCGCCTTGGCGAGATCGACATGGCCATCCGCTTCACTGGTGGTGCGAATCCAGTCATTGACGGCGACGCGCGTCGCCTCCCCCTGTTCGCTCCAATAGCCAGCGCCCTTATAGGGCAGGATGGTGGCCAGGATCACCTTCACGCCGCGACCATGGGCGCGCGCGATCATCTGCCGATAGGCGCCGATGATGGTCGCAGGCGGCAGCATGGGGCGTTGTTCGCGCGCGGCCGCGCCCAGGTCATTGACGCCTTCTAGGATGATGACATGGCTGACGCCCGGCACCGCCAGCACATCGCTGTCGAAGCGCGCAAGGGCGTTATACCCATCGGCTTCGGATAGCAGGCGGTTGGCGCTGATGCCGGCATTGGCGACACCGGTCAGCGTCATGCCGGCCTTTTGCAGGCGTTCGGCCAGCAGGTCGGGCCAGCGGCGATTGCTGTCGGGCGTGGCGCGCACCCCGTCGGTGATGGAATCGCCCAGGGTGACGATGGTGCGGGCGGGTTTTCGGTTTTCGACCTCCACGCCGGCGATGATGACGCGCGGGCCGAGCGTTGTCGTGTCAGTCATGCGCGGCGCGGCGGTCTGGTCGCCCGGCGCGGTCCAGCCGGTGGCGGCCGAATAGCTGTGCACGGTGGCGTCCGGCGCGCCCTGGGGCAGGTGAATGCTGATGGTGAGGCGGGTCAGCGGCTTGACCGGCATCGCGATCGGGTCGCTTAGCAGCGGCGCGCGGGCGGGGATGGTCGCGCCCTGGGCCTGATTGAAGGTCACGATCTGGTCAGTGCCGGGCAGCGTTTCGCCATTGTCGCCCGCCAGTGCGACATGGACCGCACCCAGCAGCAGCGGCTGCGTCGACATCTCGTTTGAGAGGCGCAGACGGATGCGCGTCCCTCCGGTTGATATGCGCACCACCTGGCGCAATGTGCGATTGCCAAGGTCGGGGCGCTTTTCCGGTGGCGTGCGGGACACCAAGGGCGCGGCCATCCAGCTGCGCGACCAGCTTTGCGCCTGGGCGGGCGCAGCGGACAGGGCCAGCAACAGGCCGATGGACAGAAGGCTGCGCATCCTTGATATCTCCCTTTTCCTTTATCGCGCGGCGGCGCCCGCGACCGGGTTGTTGCCCCACAGCTGATCATAGCGCCAGCCCGACAGATCCTCCACCACCGCGCCGGCGGCGGGCGTGCTGGGGGTGCGTGCGCCGCTGCGCAGATGTTCTATTTCGTGCATCAATATATCGTGCGTCGCGGGGCTGAGGCGGAAACGGGTGGAAATATAGATGCCTGCCGACAGGCACCCCACCGTACCGATGCCCAGCAGCAGCGCCATGGTCAGGATCGCCTGATCGCTCTGCACCTGCGCGCCCGACACGAAGCCGCCCGCCTGCATGATGAATCCGACGCCCGCGACCGCCGCCGCCTGGGTCGCCTTGCGCACGAAGGTCATGACGCCGGCAAAGCTGCCCTCGCGCCGCTGGCCGGTGACGATTTCATCGACGTCGGCCATATAGTTGTACGTTGCCCAGGGAATATAGTTGAGCGCGCCGCGGCCGAGGCCTGACAGAATGATCGGCAGCCAGATCCAGGGTGACGTGGCGGGCACGCCCAACAGCCACAGGCCGACCAGCGCGAGCGCGCCGACCGCGAAATCCGCCGCCGCCACCTGATAGGCGCGTGAGGGCGAGGCGCGCAGCGCCAGGTTGATCGCGATGATAACCGCCACGAATTGGACGATATACATGGTGCCTAGCAGCCCCGAGGCGATGGCTGTCGAGCCGGCCAGCGCGAAGATCACGAAGAAGGTGAAGGCCGCGTTGAAAATGTCCTGGCTGATATAGCCGCCCAGATACATGCCCAGATGCAGGCGGAAGGCGCGGATGCGCATGGTGGAAAAGAGATTGCGGTAGAGCGCCTTCAGAGCCTGACCCGGCCCGCCGGCCGCGCGCGGGCCGGCCCGCGCCGCGGCGGCGGCTTCGGCGGGAAGATGCCGTTCCCAGCTGAATGCGTAAAGCAGGCCCGCCGTGGCCATGAACAGGATGGCGAAGATGATGCCCATGTAGAAGAAGGTGTCGGCGCTGTCGCGACCCAGCGCCTCGATCAGCCAGAGCGGCAGGAAGCCGGCGAGGATGGCGGACGCCTGACCAAAGAGAATCCGCGACCCCGCGAATTTCGCTTTCGTCCGATAGTCGCTCGACATTTCGGCGGCGAGCGTTTCGAACGGGATGATCTCCATCGCGTAGACCAGTTCGAACAGCACATAGCTGACGAGATAATACCAGAAACCCTGCCCTGGCAGCCACATCAGCGCGAAGCTGGGCAGCAGGGGAATGGCCGCGAGGATGAAGAAGCGCCGACGACCGAAACGCTGGCCAAGCCAGGTGCCGCCGAAATGATCCGAAATATAGCCGATCATCGGTGAAGCGAAGGCGTCGAGGATGCGCGCCACGGCAAAGATGGTCGCCGCCTGGCCGGCGGACAGGCCGCAAAATTGCGTGTAGAAGATCAGCACCCAGCCCGAGATCACCGCCATCGACCCGGCGCCCAGCACGTCATTGGAGCCATAGGCGAGATAATTGTGGAGGCGGACCGGGCGCGTCACGGGTGGGGCAATATCGGGCAATTCAGTTCCTCCGCCTCGTCATGCGATGCGCCCATTCTTCCTGATCTTCGCGCACGTGACATAGCTAATGTCATATAGTGGGTCGCTATCACATATTTTGGAATTAGTGCAAGCTGCCATCCAACATCCGTTCCGGCAGGAACCGCACCGCCTCCACCAGCAACGGTTCTCCTGCGCCTTCAAGGGCTATGCGATGCGCCCCGCCGTCAAACCGCGTGGGGACGGGCATGGTAATCCGATTGTCCAGCACCGCATCGGCCCAGTCGCGGTCGCCGGTCGTGCGGGGAATGTCGATGCGTTGACGCCTGCCGTCGACCGCCACGACGAGACGCAGCGGGCCACCGTCTGCGTCGGCATAGGTGGGGAGTATATCGACGACCATGCGCCATGAACCCTGGGGTAGATTGATCCGGACGCGGGCTGCGCCGCTGCCATCGCTCGCCAGAACCCCATCCTGCCGCCCAAGGCCATCCACCTTGCGCCAGCCGGCCGACACGGCAAAACGATCCGGCGCGACGATGATAGGCGCGACGGTCGGCGCGGGCGCGGGGGACGTGGCGCCGGACCTGGGTCCAGGCAGCGGCGCGTCGGCTGAGGGCAGCAGCGGCGCGGCCATGCGATAGCTGCGCCACTGGCCGTCGGCCGGTTCCATCGCCATCATGCCCCGCCACTTGCCGCCGGCAAGGTCGCGATTATAGCGCCGGGTCAGCGCGCGAAGCTGTGCGTCGGCCGCCCAGGCCATCCGTCCCCGCGCCGTCGCTCCCGCAAGGTCGGTATCGCGCAGCCGGTCATGGGCTTCGGCGGCAAAGACGCGGCGGTTGGCGGCGGCGGAAGCATGCACTGGATAGGCGAGCAGTTCGAAAAAAGCATCCTGCCGCGCGGCCGGAATCGACGGGGCGAGGGCGTCGGTCGCCGCTTCCAGCCGCGCAAATTCGGCCAGCCGGGCATCGGCCTGCGCGATGTCGAGTGGGCTGGGGCGCGCCTTTTCACCGGGCAGATACCATTGCAGATGTTCGGGCCGCCGCGCGAAGTTCAGCCGGTGATAGGCGGCAAAGAGCGGGGCGATCCGCGCGCCCTGTCCCGGCGCGATGGTCTTGTCCGCCCATTGGGCGACAACATCGTCGATCGGCCGCGCGCGCGTCCCTTCCACATCCCAGGCGAGGCGCAGAAAATAGTCGGTGGCAAGCTCGGCGGGCTTGAGATCGCCGACATTGGCCACCCACATCATCCGCGCGCCCCGATCCCAGGCGCGGCCCATCTCTTCGCGGATGAGCGCGGGCGGCGTGGTGGAGAGCCAGAGATAGGACAGCGGCGCGCCAAGATAGGAGAGATGATAGTAAATGCCCGATCCGCCCGGCCGGGCGCGTTCGGCGGCATCGGGGAAGCGACGGATATAGCCGAAATTATCGTCCGGCCACATCAGTGTGACGTCGTCGGGAACGGTCAGCCCGGCGCGATAAATGTCGAGCACTTCCTTATAGGGCATGAACACCTGCGGCGCGTGTTCGATACCATGGTCATGGAGCATGGCGCGCTGGTCGGCGAAGATGCGCTCCAGCGTTGCGCGCTTGTCCGCCATGCTGGTGGGGCCGACCATGCCGCTGTCATGGATGCCGCGCATCCCCAGCGTCCAGACGCTTTCATAGCGGGCGTTAGTCGCGACTCGTTCGCGCCAATAGGCGCCGACGCCGCCGGGATTTTTCGCATAGTCGAAATCGGCGGCCGGGGCGGTCCATTCGCCCACATTGTTGCGCAGCATCGGTTCGGCATGGCTGGACCCCATGACGATGGCATAGCGATCGGCCAAGGCGGCATTGGCGGGATCGGCGTTGAAGGGCCGGGTGATGCGGTGCATCGCCGGCCAGAGCAGATTAGCCTTGAGCCGGAGCAACAGTTCGAAGACCCGAGCGTAGCTTTTGGGGCCAAGCGGCGGTTCGTCCGGGGCATGGGTGCCTGCCGCCCAAGGGACGAGCCCCCAATCCTCGTCATTAAGGAAGATGCCGCGATAGCGCACCGAAGGCGGGCCGAAGCGGCGGGTGCCCGGTGAGACATGCAGCGCGTCGCGATGCAGCGGCGTGACGTCCGCCCACCAATGCCAGGGGGACACGCCGATGGCCTGCGACAACTCATAGGCGCCATAGGCGGTGCCGCGCCGGTCGCTGCCGATGATGAGCAGGGCCTGCCGCACGCCGGGCGCGGGGCGGTCGATGGTCTGGATGAGGAAGCTTTCCCATGCGCCGCGCAGGCGGGAAACGTCGATGCGACCGCTGGCGACCAGCCCGTCGATGGCGGCGTTGCGGCCCAGCGTGCCGATCCAGACCTGTGCCGTGCCGCCGGGGGATGCGCCGGTGACTCTGGCGATGTCGGCGCGCAGATCGGTGGCGGCGATCTGGACCACCGCATGATCGGCGGGATCGGTCACGATCCGCGCGGCCGCGCCATCGGCCGCGAGCGGAAAGCTGCCTGGCCCGGCGGCGGCGCCGACCCAGTCGGCGGCCTGCGCGCGTGCGCCGCCAACGAGCAGCATCAGGATCAGGAACAGCCGCGCCAGCATCAGGCGCGGTTCGGCTCGAACGCGGGAAGCGCCGCCAGCATCGGCATGCCGGCGGCGCCCTTCAGCAGAAAGCGGCGGTCGAACGGTCCTTCCATCTCCCTTTCGGCCTTCGCCTTCCGCGTCAGATATAGGTGCGCAAAAACTCGCCCAGCGCGCAGATGGCGAGGCTCTGGCCATAAGGCATGGAAGTGAGCGCGATGTCCTTGTAGAATTGCTGGGTGTCGCCCATCGCGGTGCCGAAGCTGACCTGCTGCAATTCGCCGGCTTCGTCGATGTTCGCGAGCACGCCGCGCACCGCCTTGATGCCGACATCCTCATAATGGCGGGGCAGATAGCCCTTACGCACGGCCTTGAGGATGCCATAGGCAAAGCCGGCGGTAGCCGAAGCTTCCAGATAGCTGGTCGGATCGACGATCAGCGTGTGCCACAGGCCGGTTTCCGCGTCCTGCGTCTCGGCAAGCGTCTTTACCTGCGCGGCGAGCGTGTCGATCAGGAAGGTGCGGAAGAAGTCGCCATCCTTGAGGTCCAGAATCTCGATGATTTCAGGGATCGCGATCGTCACCCAGCAATTGCCGCGCGCCCACAGCGCCTGCGCGAAATTGTGGCGGCCGTTGAAATCCCAGCCGTGGAACCACAGGCCTGTCTTTGTATCGAACAGATATTTGATGTGGACCAGGAACTGGCGCTTGGCTTCCTCGATATATTGGGGGCGGTTCAGCAACAGGCCGATCTTGGCCAGCGGCAGGACCGACATCATCAGCGTGTCGTCCCACATTTCGCCGGGATTTTCGTCATTATAGACGATATGCTGGAACCCGCCCTCTTCGGTCTTGGGCAGGCCATCGGGCGCCATCAGCCATTCGGCCCAGGTGTCGAGATAGGGGATGTAGCGCGGGTCGGGCTCATGCTCGTACAGATAGGCCAGCGTGATGAACGGGGCCATCGTGTTGATATTCTTGGTCGGCGTGCCTTCGGCAAAGCGATCCTCGAACCATTGCTTGATGATGGCGAGCGCGGTCTGATCGCCGGTCTGCTCATAATAGCGCCACATGCCGAACAGGCCGACGCCATGGGTCCATTCCCATCCGGCCCAGCCCTTGGTGTCGATGATGCGGCCATCGTCCAGATGGAGCAGGAATTCGCCGGTCTCGTCCTTGATATTGACGAGATTGTCCATCAGCCGGCCGATGGAATCGACGACCTGGCTGCGCGGGACGTCATGGTTGAGAGCGGCCACGTTATTTGATCTCCTTGAGGTCTGAAGGTGCTTTTGGCGCGGTTACCATCTGCACGGGCAGACCGCCTTTGACGTTGCGAAGGGTGACGAGGCGCACGCTTTCCAGCGCGTCACCGGGCGCGCCGTCCGACGTGACGGCGAGCGCGACATGATTTTCGCCCCGATGATTGAGGATGCCTTCGGGAATGGGGAAGGTGCGTTGCGGGCCGATATGGGCGATGAACTGGCCCATGTTCCAGCCGTTGACGAAGATCATCACGCGATAGCGAACCGGTGACCGTGGCGTGTCGGGATTGCCGAAGCTCAGGCCAATGGTCGCGTCCTGCCCCTTGGGCACGGCAAGGGTGAAGGCGGTGCGGAACCAGCTGGTGCCTGCCATCGCCTGTTGCGCGGGGACGCTGGCTTTCGCCCATGCGCTGTCGTCGAAGCCAGGCAGGTGCCAGCTCATCCGCTCGCCATACAGGCCGCCATTATTGGCGACGCCCCGCACCGGGTCGGCCAGCGTCTCGCCGCCCTTGCGCCCCTGGATCTTCCAGTCGATCGGCACGGCGAAGCTGCGGCCGGACGGGCCGCCTTCCAGCGAGGCGGAGACAAGGCCGCGCGCTTCCTTGTGGAAATCGTCGGAATCCAGGTCCCAATTATGGCCATTGTTGCGGACCATGACGGACAGGACATGATCGCCCGACTGTGCGCTCGCGGGCAGGGCGAAGCGGGCCGTGCCGGTCGTGATCGGGCGGGGGAGGCCATGGGGCGTTTCCGCTTCGCCCAGGAACCGGCCGTCGATCCATGCCTGGACGAGGCCTGATCCGCCCGCGCCGTAGAAAAGCGAAAGTGCCTTTGCGTCGGGCGTGCCGGTGAAGCGACCGCGATACCAGACGTCGCCTTCATGGAAGCCATAGGCGTCCATCAGCATGTTGGGCTGGCCATCGGGGCGGGCGGTGGTGCTGGCATAGGCG
>MDSZ01123764.1_pt1 | contig 11624 bp, 9 predicted proteins | sample 811201 | NCBI WGS metagenome assembly MDSZ01 (sample SAMN05326647, study PRJNA326480) | marine metagenome | isolation source: seawater | place: Indian Ocean: North | collected 2010 | reverse complement strand
TTGATGGAACAACTATCTCGTTACCAGCAAATAGCGATGAGGTTATTGTAAATTGAAGCTCAAAGATTGTCATAACTTTGCAGATTTTAGGAAACTCGCTCAGCAGAAACTCCCCTCTCCGATTTTTCATTATATCGATGGTGCTGCCGACGACGAGGAGACCTATATTAGAAATACCGAGGCTTATAACGATGTCGACCTCGTTCCAAATGTACTTGCAGGGGTGGAGCAAATAGATCTATCTACGGAGATATTCGGTAAGAAACTAGAGATGCCTCTATATTGCGCCCCAACCGCACTGCAGAGACTTTTTCATTTTGAAGGAGAAAGAGCGGTTGCAAAGGCTGCGGCCAAATACGGAACCATGTTCGGGGTATCAGCGCTAGCAACCGTCAGCGCTGAAGAAATATCAAAGCTAACTGATTCTCCCAAAATGTTTCAATTTTACTTTCACAAAGATCGTGGTTTAAATCAGCATTGTCTCGATCTGGCAAAGGAAGCAAACTTTGATGTGCTTGCTTTGACGGTAGACACAATCATAGGTGGGAACCGAGAGAGAGATCTTCGCACTGGTTTTACCTCTCCGCCTCGTCTCACATTGGATAGCTTATTTAGCTTTGCTACTAAACCTGCATGGGCGATAAACTATTTAACTAAACCGAAATTTGAACTGCCACATATACAGGATTACGTATCAGAAGGAACTAATATGGCAGTTTCGATCGGGTCGTATTTCAGCACAATGCTAGATCAATCAATGAACTGGAGTGATGCAGAAAAGTTATGCTCTGATTGGGGTGGGCACTTCGCACTAAAAGGTGTAATGAGTGTTGAAGATGCCAAACGCGCAATCGACATTGGATGTACCGGCGTCATAGTGTCTAATCATGGTGGTCGTCAGTTAGACGGATGCCGAGCACCATTCGATCAACTAGCAGAGATTGTCGATGCGGTAGGAGATAAGATCGATGTCGTTTGTGAGGGAGGTATCCAGAGAGGCTCACATGTACTTAAGGCCTTATCCCTTGGCGCTAAGGCTTGCTCGGGTGGGAGAATGTATCTATTTGCCCTAGCTGCGGCCGGACAGGTCGGAGTTGAACGAGCCCTTGAAATTTACAAGACCGAAATTGAGAGAAACATGAAACTTATGGGTTGTAAAAAAATCTCTGACCTGAGTCGATCAAACCTTCGACATCGCGGATTTACTGACTCGTGAGTGTGAGTAGCTTCAGCTATCACACTACCGCAACAATTCCTAACCTAACTTAAAAGCGTATAATAATTAGAAAATGTAATGAAACTCCTCTTTTCTTACCAAAGATATATCAATTATGTCTATAAAAGTTCAGAACCCTTTTATTAGAGAAATAGCTTCTATAGTAGGACCACGCCAAGTTTTAACAAACGATAGAGATACTAAATTTTATCGAACTGGCACAAGGGTCGGAGGTGGTGAAGCTGCTGCTGTAATATTACCCAGCAACCTTATGCAGCTTTGGAAAACCCTGAAGATATGCGTAGCGCATGACAAAATCATTATCATGCAAGCCGCCAATACTGGCATAACTGGCGGATCAACTCCCAACGGAGACAACTATGATCGTGATTTAGTTATCATAAATACCTTAAAAATAGATCGACTGATTCTACTTGATAGCGGCATTCAGGTTATTGCCTTTGCTGGATGCACCTTATATCAACTGGAGAAAGAACTGGATCCATTAAATCGAGGACCGCATTCCGTAATCGGCTCATCGTGTATTGGCGCTTCTATAATTGGCGGAGTCTGTAATAATTCTGGTGGGAATTTGGTAAATAGAGGTCCAGCATATACTGAGCTTTCTCTTTATGCACAACTGACCAGCGATAATCGCCTTGAATTAGTCAATCACCTTGAAATTGATCTTGGCGAAACGCCGGAGGAGATTATTACGAATCTTCAAGATCTTAATTTTGCCACTGAAAACTTGCCTATTTCCACGAAACTTGCCTCCGATAGTAAGTACCAGAATCGAGTACGAGATGTTGAATCAAATACTCCAGCAAGATTTAACGCAGATAAACGCCGCCTCTATGAGTCAAGTGGCTGCGCAGGCAAACTAGCGGTATTTGCGGTCCGCCTAGATACCTTTGAAAAATCAAAGAAGGAGCGAGTCTTCTACATTGGTACTAATAATCCGGACCAATTAACCATGCTTCGCAAGAAAATATTGTCTAATTTCTCGAGATTACCGGACATGGGTGAATACATTCATCGTAGCTATTTCGATGGCTCTGACAAATACTGCAAAGACACTTTTCTTTTTATAAAATATTTCGGCACATCATTTTTACCCAGGTTGTTTAATTTAAAATCTAAGATTGATAGCCTGCTATGTAGACTCCCGTTTATACCTGATAACATCAGCGATAAAACTCTTCAAGCGTGCGCGAAACTTTGGCCTAACCATATCCCCAAACGCCTACGAGATTATCGAAATCGATTCGAACACCACCTGATGATAGTAGCCAGCGATTCGGTAATTGAGGAAACTGAAACTTTGTTAAAATCTCATTTTGAAGATCCAAGTGTTGGTAAATATTTTAAGTGCACCGTCCCCGAAGGTGAAGCCGCCAAACTACACAGATTCGTAGCAGGAGGGGCCTTAGCCCGTTATAAGATTATTAATGCTGATCAGTCAGGTGGACTGTTACCTCTGGATATCGCTTTACCACGAAATTGTGACAATTGGCATGACCTGCTTCCAAAAGAAATATTAGACCAGTTAGTAGCATCATTCAGATTGAGTCACTTTTTTTGCATGGTCGTCCACTGGGACTTTGTGCTAAAAAAAGGAGTCAACGAAATAGAAATTAAAGAACGTATTCTTAAAATACTGGATCATCATGGGGCTAAATATCCGGCGGAACATAATGTGGGCCATCTTTATGAGGCTGAAATCGATCTTGCTAATTTTTACCGCGGACTAGATCCAACTAATTCATTTAATCCTGGAATAGGAAAAACATCCATGAAGAAATATTACGTCTGACCTCTATGTAAAATTCCAACAATCAAACCGGGAACTAAATAATTGATTCAAGAGTCTGATTAAAATTATATAAGAAATTAGGTTTGGTTGGCTGCATTAGGTAGTTTCGCTAGAATAAAGATGCGATACATTTTCTACTGACAGGAAGAAAAATAACTCATTTTTTTAAAACGGAGCACAGGTGGCTAGTTCGGATCTCAAGGAACTCGAAAAATGGCTTAAAAGCCAAATTGTTGGACAAGCGTCACTTGTGCAACGTCTGATAATTGCATTGCTGGCCGATGGGCATCTCCTAGTTGAAGGTGCTCCAGGCTTAGCGAAAACACGTGCTATAAAATCTCTTTCTGAAGGCATAGAGGCTGATTTCCATCGTATTCAATTCACTCCTGACTTGTTGCCAGGAGACATTACAGGTACTGAAATATATCGACCTCAAGATGGTAGCTTTACATTTCAGCAAGGTCCTGTTTTCAACAACCTAGTATTAGCTGACGAGGTAAATCGAGCTCCAGCAAAGGTCCAATCTGCTTTGTTAGAGGCTATGGGAGAGAGACAGATCTCTATTGGCAGTAAAACCTATCCATTACCAAAGCTTTTTTTGGTAATGGCAACCCAAAACCCAATAGAACAGGAAGGTACCTATCCGCTACCAGAAGCTCAACTCGATCGATTCCTGCTGCACCACACAGTCAACTACCCAGACGCTTCATCAGAAAAAGACATCTTACGCCTAAACAGAGCCGAATCTATTGACGAATCAAATGCACCAGCCAAAAAGATTTCTGCTGAAAGTATTTTTACAGCGAGAAAAGAAATCATGGCATTACATATGAACGATAATGTAGAAGAATATCTAATTCAACTAGTCTTAGCATCTCGTAACCCTGGTAACTATTCTAAGGATTTGGAAGAGTGGATAGATTTTGGCGCCAGTCCGCGTGCTACGATAGCACTCGACCGATGTGCAAGATCTCTTGCATGGCTTGAAGATGTCGACTACGTAAGTCCAGATCATATTCAAGCGGTAGCAGCTGATGTTTTGAGACACAGATTAATTTTGAGCTTCGAAGCAGAAGCTAATGGCGTTTCAACAAACCAAGTCATCAGCGAACTGCTATCGCTTGTCCCCATCGGATAAACTCTTGCCATGCCATCGGTTGAGCAAAAGCAAGGGACTGAAGGAGTATTCGTTACTCTTGCAGATCTCATTGCACTTAGATTTGCGGCAAAAAAGCTTCATATAACAAATCGAAGCCGAGCATTAAACTCCCTGGCCGGGCCAAACAAAAGCAATTTTAGAGGGAGAGGAATTGATTTTGAGGAAGTCCGTCGATACGAGCCTGGAGACGATATTCGTACTATTGATTGGAGAGTAACTGCTCGATCTGGAAACCCTCATACTAAACTCTTTCGCGAAGAGCGTGAACGCCCCGTTTTAATATTCGTAGATCAATGCAACGGGATGTATTTCGGATCTTCTACTCGATTTAAATCTGTATTAGCTGCAAATATCGCGGCCACGATAGCTTGGGCAGCACTTGATCAAGGAGAACGCGTAGGTGGTTTCGTTTTTAATCAGAATGGACATAAGGACATCAGACCTCAACGGAGCAAACGTTCCGTACTCATGTTGCTTTCTGAAATTGTTCGCTATAATAATGCTCTGCCCGTAACCACTGAATACATCAATTGGTCTCTCGGTGACGCTCTTCTCAACCTGAGAAGAATTGCGCGACCCGGCACAAGTATATTTTTAATAAGCGACTTTCTCGGATCCGATTCCGATTACTCTAAAGAGAACCTTTTTAAGTTGAGTCAGCACAATGAAGTTACTGCAATCCTGTGCACTGATCCACTAGAGCATGTATTACCTATCGCGGGTCGCTACGCGGTAACCGATGGCTTAAGCAATAGCAATTTAGATACGGGTAATGAAGTAATTCGCCTAGCATATGAAAAATCTGCGGCTGATAGGATTAAAAATCTAGATAAAACCATGTCGAAACTTGGCATACCCTTGCTAAGAGCTACCACCAACAAATCGGAACTGACTTTGTTGCAATCTTTCTATGGCAAGCAAAAAAAATGACTTCTATGGATGCACTCTCACAATTAAATCCGCTTAGAGAGCCAGCAGCCATAAATTGGTGGCCACCTGCAATAGGCTGGTGGGTGATTTTCTGTCTGGTTATCATTTTGATCTCTATGCTCTTATTTACGTTATTCAAAAGATATAAAAAGCAAAGCTATCGAAGACATGCAATTTTTACTCTAGACAAACTGTTAATTGAATCTTCAGATCACGCGGATTACGACTCTTTCCCGTCAAAAGTCAATGCTCTATTAAAAACAGTGGCACTAAAGACCTACGATAAAAAGGAAATTGCAACGCTTCACGGTGAGAACTGGCTTAATTTCCTTAAATTAGCACCTGGTTGCGAAAATACCCAAGTGCCAAATTTTGTACTAGAGATTTACCGACCGAAGGAATCATCCTTCAGTCGAAACGAAATATACTCCTTCGCAAGAACTTGGATAAAAATGCATAAGTGAATATTGTGATTGAATGGATCTGGCCATATATGTTTTTGCTCTTACCCATTCCGTGGTTGGTTTCACGTTTTTCTCCAAAACACGAATCCGATAGTAATGCTATTAGAGCTCCATTTTTCGATGAATGGAAAAGCCTGAATAGCCTACATCCATCCAAATCGAGAAGTCGTCAATGGCACTCAATAATACTTTTATGGCTGGCGTGGCTATGTCTAGTTATTGCATCAGCAAGACCAGCTTGGATTGGAGAAGCAATAGAATTGCCAAACAATGGTCGTGATCTCATGTTAGCAGTAGATATTTCCGGCAGCATGAATACTGAAGATATGCCGCTAGGCAATGGTATCACTCGCAGAGTCGATGCAGTAAAGCAATTGGGTGCTGAATTTATAAGCCGTCGCTCAGGGGACCGTTTGGGCTTAATCCTATTTGGTAGTCGAGCCTACTTGCAGTCTCCCCTGAGTTTTGACATTTCCACGGTAAGCCGCTTTCTACGCGAAGCACAAATAGGTTTTGCTGGCCAGGAAACAGCTATAGGAGACGCTATAGGATTGGCAGTAAAGCGCCTGAAAGAGAGACCCGTCGCAAGCCGAATACTTATCCTCTTAACCGACGGAAGAGATACGGCGAGCAGCGTCAAGCCTCTTGAAGCTGCTCAGCTGGCGGCAGACTTAGAGATACGAATACACACAATTGGAATCGGCGCAGACAAACTAACTCTGCCTGGTATATTTGGTTCTAGCTTCGGCAGTCGTCAAATTAATCCTTCAATGGAATTAGATGAGGAAACTTTGGAGACTATCGCACGACAAACCGGGGGGCGCTACTTTAGAGCGAGAGATCCTCAACAATTATCCCAGATCTATCTACTTTTAGATGAAATAGAAGCGATTGAGCAAACCTCATCGATTTATAGGCCGCGTCAATCGCTAGGATATCTTTTCCTAGCTATGTCCATGATCTTCAGCTTTTTTCTAGTTATATTTAAAGTGAGGCCTGTCATGTTCAGCAGTCGCAAAAGACCTTTCGGTAAGGTAACTTCAAGTTGACAGAAATATTACAAAATCTGCATTTTATTCGACCACAATTTCTCTGGTTTTTAATTCCAGCCCTGTTTAGTGCATTTCTGTTATTCAGAAAAAACTCCCAGTCTGGCAATTGGAAATCAGTCATTTCTCCTGAATTGCTCCCTCACCTATTAATATCTCCAAAAAAAGAGGCAAAGAAAAAATCTTCAATACCTTTGCTTATTATGATCTGGATACTTTCAAGTTTGGCCATGGCGGGCCCTACTTGGAAGAAGTTACCTCGACCTGTTCTTCAAAAAGAAGATGCCATCGTGATCCTTTTAGATCTTAGCGCATCTATGCTTGCTTCAGACATCGCGCCTTCACGCGCTGAACGTGCCAAACAAAAGCTCCTTGATCTATTATCCTTGAGAAAAGAAGGGGTAACGGCTTTGGTAGCATATGCTGGAGATGCTCACGTGGTCACTCCATTAACTGACGACACTGAAACCATCGCCAACCTACTACCTGCACTGTCGCCTAACATGATGCCTTTTCAAGGTTCAGCTACTGGATCAGCGATAGCTATAGCACAGGAACTCCTTACATCAGTCAATAGTGCGTCTGGAAAAATTTTATTGCTTAGTGATGGAGTTAGCGAAAGAGAACTTCAAGCGTCTCTAAAATTACTGTCTGATAACCCTATAACTATAAGTGTCCTCGGGATAGGAACTGGTGACGGAGCCCCTATCCCTCTTCCAGCTGGTGGTTTCTTGAAAGATAAGTCTGGTGCGATCGTTATTCCTCGACTTGTTTCGAGAAATATGGAGAAACTTGCAAGCTCAAGCGGAGGACAATATTCACCACTAACACTGGACGACTCAGATGTCTTGAAAATATCAAAATCAGATGTGTTGCAAAATGATTCTGTCCTAGCTCTGGATAGAAGCGCAGATACTTGGGAAGATCAAGGTCATTGGCTAATTTTACTTATATTACCTTTTGCATTAGTGAGCTTTAGGCGTGGGCTACTAATATTTTTCCCTTTCCTTTTTCTGTTCAACTCTGAAACATCTATAGCAAGTGTATTTAATAATCTATGGTTGACTCCAGACCAGCACGCGGCGAAGGTATTGAGAGAGAATGATCCTGCCAAAGCTGCACAACTCTTTGAAAACAAAGAGTGGGCTGGTACCGCGTCCTATCGTGCAGAAGAATATGCTAATGCGGCTAAATTTTTCTCTGACAATGATACCGCCGATAGTTGGTATAACCGAGGTAACGCTCTTGCTAAAAGTGGCAATTATTCAGAAGCGATAGAAGCCTATGAGAAATCGCTCGAGATCGAACCAGGAGCAACTGATGCGTTGGAAAATATAGAACTTCTTAAAAAGCTACAAGAACAAAAAAAAGATAGTAAAGAAAATCAGCAAAGCAATCAAAATAACAACCAAAACGCTAATAATTCAGAAGAAAATAATACTCAGCAGAACAAAGAAAGAACCGAAACTAGCAACCACTCTCAGGATTCAAAGTCGAGTGAATCTCAAAAAAATGACACTACTAATCCAAAAGATTCCATCAAGGATAATAAAAGCAACCCTTTGGACGAGAAAGAAATTCCAGATAAAAAACAATCTAACTCTGATTCTGAACAGCTTAGCCAAACCGACCATCAGAGAGACCTTGGACAACAGGAAAGTGAGAAAGAGAAGGATCAGTCTACCGAACAATGGTTAAGAAGAATTCCAGATGATCCTTCGGGATTATTGAGAGAAAAATTTCGCTATGAAAGTATGCAGCGTCAACGAAATAGAGGAAAGAGTGAATCAAGTGAAAGCTGGTAATTTATTGTCGTCTTTAACTTTGTCCCTATACCTTTGGACATCGCAATTTGCTTTCGCAGAGCTAATAGCGGAGGTTGATAGGGATAGGATTTCCATGGGTGACACCATGCGACTCTCTATCACTGCTACCGATGGTGAAGATGTCGATGGAATAAATCTGCGGCCTCTACTAGAGAATTTCGATATCTTACAGCGAAGTACGTCTTCAAATACTAGAATCATAAATGGCATAGCAGATAGAACGAAACAGTTAAATCTTGATCTGACTCCAAAACGGAAAGGAACTCTGAGTATCCCAGCATTACAAAGCGGCAACAGATCAACAAATTTAATTCTTGTGTCGGTCAGCGAGGCAGCAAAATCACCTGCTGGGAATGAAATTTTTCTTTTTGAGGCTGAAGTGGATAAAAGAGAAGCATATGTGCACGGCCAGGTAATCGTCACATTTCGAGTTCAGAATGCTATTCCATTGGGTGATATGAGTATCTCAAATCTATCACTCGAAGATGCTTTTTATGATCTCCTTGAACAACGTAAGTTTCAGCGGGTAATTAACAATCGAACCTGGGAAGTTCACGAGGTTAGATACGCAATCTTTCCGGAAAAAAGCGGATTACTCGAAATTCCGGCGATGACGCTCTCTGCGAGAGAAAGTCTTCCCAGAAGAAACATGTTTGATTTGAGGCAAAGTGGTCGTCTACTTAGACGAACGAGCGAAAGCTTTTCTATTAAAATATTACCGCGTCCCCCTAGTTTCCCCGCCGGTACATGGTTACCCGCTCGCGAGTTATCGATAGAGGAAAACTGGTCTGATCCACCAAGTCAAATAAGAGCTGGAGAATCTGTGACCCGTACGATTACACTGCGAGGCGATGGGCTTCAGGGCGCGCAGCTTCCACCAATTACCCCACCGATTATCAACGGTCTGAAGTTTTATCCAGATCAGCCAAAGATCAACAATACTGAGAATCAGTTTGGCAGAGTCGGTGAACGCGTTGAAAACATAGCTTTGGTACCAACTCGAGAAGGAAATTGGAAAATTCCTGAAATAAGAGTGCCTTGGTGGGATACCGAGAATAAGATTTTGCAATACGCCATACTACCTGCTCGTGAAATAAATGTTACAGGATCTGTTGTTTCATCAGAACTAGGAACTTCTAGCAACTCAATATCTCCCATCTCATTTGATGGAAATACAGAATCTAATCTTAATAAAACTAACGATAGCCATGCCTGGAAGATTGTCGCTACCATTTCCGCCGTCGGCTGGTTAGTGACTTTGATTATTTTGTACAGGACAGGTAATCAGGGAAGAAGAGCAACACGCAAGTCCAATAATGATGAGAACGAATCTAAGTGTTACAAAATTCTTGTGGAAGCATGTATCTCAAACGATGCTTCTGCCGCAAGAAAATCATTTCTCAGCTGGGTTGCTGCTCGAGACGATACTGCCTCGATTCACTCAATTGCAGATGCAAAAAAATACTTTAGCGATTTAAAGTTGGATGATGCATTGTCAGACCTGGAAGAAAAAAACTATGGAAGTCAGACTTCCCCCTGGATCGGTGCCGAATTAAGTTCAATTGTAAAGCGGCTGCGTAACGATGCTAAAGTGAGAAAAGGAGAAAACGTAGATTTAGCTTTATATCAATGACCTAACCATCAAACATAGGCTTTCGATGTTTTTCAAGATCTAATCCCACTCGATGAGTAATACGCTCTAACACCTTTTATTTACATGGTGTTTGTAAGGTTTGTATCAAAAGATTATTCAATGCATTAGTTAACGAATCAGTGTATCAAATTTTAAAATATTAAAATCTCTAATAATTTATCCCTTCAACGGAAAGTTGTCATTCGTAAATACTCCTCTAAGTTGTTTTCAATCCATTTAAGGTCTTCCGATTTACTATCATGAGAATGCCCGTTCCTCAAAAGTCCAACTAACCCATGAACAGAAGCCCAGATATTGACAGCTTTTATTCTTATATCTTTCTCTGTCGCATCAGGCATAAAAGTCTTTAGTGCTTCTAATACTCCATCAAAAGCTGCATTTGATTGCTCTTCTAAATCGGGATAAAGAGACATATCTAAATCTATATTTCCAAACATCAAATCGTAAATAAAAGGGTATTCCAAGCCAAATCTTATGTAATGAGCGCCGTAACTTGCAAACGTATCAGCATCCTTCCTACCTTCATCAATTACTTCGTAACCTCTCCGCATCAACTCTGCTTTAAGATCATTTTTATTTTTAAAATGCCTGTAAAACGCAGTTGTTGAAACTCCAGCTTTTTGTGCAACCCTACGCATATTAACTCTCTGCCAAGACTCTGATTCGCATATCTCCCACGCGATTTCAATAAGTTGCGCTTTCAGATTTTCTTTGTGATAGCCCATAATAAATTAATGTTGACTTAGTAAACATTATACCCTACGATGTTATCTTAGTAAACATAATAGCAGGAATCATTCAACCAATGAACAGAAGAAAGTTTTTAAAAGTTTCCAGCCTAAGCCTTGGAGGATTAGGTGTTGCTGGAGCAGGAGTAGACATGTCAGGAATTTCCACAAAAAAGAATTATTACTTACAGGGAAACTACGCTCCCGTAAAAAATCTTATTTCCGAGACAGGGTTGAAGGTAACAGGACAAATTCCTAAAGATTTGTCAGGTCTTTTTGTAAGAAACGGCCCAAACCCAATGTCTTCAGTAAATGAAAAAAAACATCATTGGTTCTTAGGTGAAGGAATGCTCCATGGCATCAGATTAGATTCCGGTAATGCGCTTTGGTATAAAAATAGACTTGTAGATGGCAATAATTCTAATGCCAATACAAGTGTTATCTCTCATGCAGGAAAGATCTATGCCATAGTTGAAGCAGGTGGCTATCCTGTAGAAATTGATCAGGATCTCAACTCGCTAAATACCAAACCTTTTTACGGAGATAGAAATGCGGGCTTCACCGCTCATCCTAAACTAGATCCAGATTCTAACGAGTTGCATGCTATGTGTTATGACTACGCAAATAATTTTGACACTATTGACTATGTAGTAATTGATCAAAATGGGGAGCACAAAAAAACACAATCTATACCTTTTGAGTCTAGGTCTATGTTGCATGAATGTGCGATTACTAAAAACTATATGCTGGTGTTTGATCTATCGGTTGTTTTTGATCTTTAT